>Ga0214235_1000005_pt1 | contig 233841 bp, 184 predicted proteins | sample TroBogypolimnion_2_FD_153073 | JGI IMG/M metagenome (GOLD analysis project Ga0214235, IMG submission 153073) | Freshwater microbial communities from Trout Bog Lake, WI - 15JUL2008 hypolimnion | ecosystem: Environmental > Aquatic > Freshwater > Lake > Hypolimnion/Profundal zone ... | reverse complement strand
GTTCTAACAGCAAATCTGGCCTCAAAAAGGTGGTACACTTTGCCCCGGAATCGGTGGCACATTATATCGCGGAATACCTGGCACACTTTCACCCGGAATGGGTGGTACACTTTCCCCGGAATACTCACTTGTTGCTGATATGATTTGAATAGGGAAGTATTAACAATCCTTTAATAAAAATTAAAAAGAATTGAATTTCCAAAAAAAAAGTAATTTTATGCACATATATTTCGAATTCTGGCGACAAATTTTGTTTGTATTACTACTGTATTCTCTTTATAAAAAAGAACTTAACAATGTTGTTGTATTGTTTTTACTGAAGTCTGGAGGATAAAAACGTGTATAAAATCCCTATAACATCATCTAATAATAATAGTTACACTGTTCTATAATCGCTATTGGTATCTTTTCATTTGCCAGGCATTCGGTAAAGAGATTTTCAGTTGCCTGATGGTTTGCTGAATAAGTTATTGGGGGGAGTTGTGGTTGAAACGTATTATATTTAGCATAGTTATTCCTTTTTTTTTTGCCCAACTGATAATCCCTCTCTTTATGGATGCCTTCTGGCTTTCGCTTGTCATGATTTTTAGTGCAGAACTTGGCGATAAAACCCAGCTTGTAGCCCTGACGCTTGCAACTTGTTACAACTCGTGGATTGTCCTTTGGGGGATTTTCTGTGCAACACTTGCCATTCACGTTGTTTCCGCAGGTATTGGCTGGTTTATTGGAGACAAGCTACCTACCGAATGGATCAAGTTTATTGCGGGTATTGCTTTTATAGCGTTTGGCTTCTGGACACTGAGGGGTGATCATCTTGATGAAGACGAGAAGAGCTGTAAAACAACCATTCATCCCTTCTGGCTTGTCTTTTCAACATTCTTCATGGCAGAGATAGGGGATAAAACCATGCTTTCAACCATTACCCTTGCCTCAACACATCCGTTTCTTCCCGTCTGGATCGGCTCAACGATCGGTATGGTGATTTCGGATGGACTGGCTATCATAGCCGGAAAATTGCTTGGAGCCAAACTGCCCGAAAAAGCAATTAAAATAGGGGCATCAGCCATCTTTTTTGTTTTCGGAATCCTCAGCATGTATGAAGGAGGCTCCAGATTCGCTCTCTTTATCTGGGCAATTGCCGCAGTGATTATAACCATCACAGGCTACATCTTTCTCCAGGGAAGCCGAGTCCCAGCTCGGCACAGCACAAAAACCTGATCATGAAAAGCAATGAAAGCAGCATCAAGCCCCAAGCTGTCCGAAATTATTGACAAGCATTGCCCAACTTGGCTTTTCAGCAAGAAAATGATCAACAGCCGTGGTTTTCTCGGCATAAAAATTCGGACAGACTATTATTTTTCCGTTTCCCACCGCATGGTTCATGATGTTTTGTCGTCATAAAGGTGTAATCCATAACACAAGTTAAGATCAAAAATAAGACACACAATGAGCACCTCAATGAAATCATGGGCCACTCCGCTTGCCACAGCAACCTTCGTCATTCTTGCCGTCACGGGAACCCTTATGTTCTTCAAAGTTGAAACAGGATTTATCAAACCGATTCATGAATGGCTGAGCTGGGGTATGACCGCCGGGGTTATCCTGCACATCATCGCCAACTGGAAATCTTTTACAGGCTACTTTTCACGAAAACCCGCACTCGCCATTATCGGGACAGGTCTTATTGTCACTTTGATTGCTGTTTTTGCACCTGCTGGTGATCATTTGAATCCCCGAATGAACATGATTAAAGCGCTGGAATCGGCAAGATTAGAAACAGTTGCTGAAGTTGCAGGGCAAAATAGCTCAAGCCTCATCGCAAAACTTGGGAGTAAGGGAATCGCTGTAGGCCAAGCCTCAATGAGTATCCACGAGATAGCATCGCAAAACAACAAAAAAGAAATGGACTTACTCACACTGATCTTTGACCAACCTTCGAAAAATAACCGGCAAAAGTGAATTTAACCTATAGGAACCAGAATTGATTTTTGGATGAGGATGCAATCAAAGTCATGAATGGTCGGAACCATTGTTTTGTTCTCCTTTTTCTTTTACTGGCTGTTGTTCATGTTTTCCATCATTTACAGGGAGTACTTTATTTTTTTCCTTTTTGAAGGAGAGCAATTTTTTGGCATTGCCATCACGCCGAATCAGATATTCAGTTATAGCATTCTCTCCTGAGGCGTTATCTTTAAATTCCCAGAGATGCTTAAGTGCTCCTTCCATCAAAAGCGAATATACTCCGGTCTTTATAGCCTGTCGACCGGCTAATTGTACCAGTTCATTCATGGTGAAGCCGGCCTCGGATTGATTTGATTTGATTCGTATTATTACTGTATTTGCTTTGCAATGAAGCAGATATCGATATTTTTGCTGATCTCAAAAAAATTCTTTTTTTTCCTGATTTTATGCGGCATGGTCATTTCGGATGGACTGCTATCATAGCCAGGAAACTGATCGGAGCCAAACTGTCCGCAAAAGCAAGCTACATTTTTCTCCAGGGAAACCGAGCTGGGGCTTGGTGCTCTCAAGCAAAAAATCCCATAATAGTTATTTTTACTGCATCTATAATGCGGTGATTTAACGTCAAAATTGTATATATTATTTATATACTTATCTGACGGTGTAAGTTTTGTACCGCTATAATCATGAATAGTATCAAGCTGTGACAGTATGTTATTTTTGTGGCAGGCAGATCCCTAAGCGCACCAACGACTTTGCTCAAAGACAATCCATTCAGTAGGTCTACCCATTTTCAATCGAGCTGTATTATGAAAATGTACCCTCTATCACTGCCGCAGCAGGCAATCTTTCTTGATGCGCTCAAATATGGCGCTACTGCAAAATTCAATATGGGCGCAATTTGTATTATCAGTGGCCCGTTTGATGCTGTGCTGTTCCGGAAAAGTCTGGAATTTGCACATGGAGTGCACGATGTTAGACGGATGCTGGTTCACATTGATGGAGATGGAGCCAGGCAGGAGTTTATGGCACCCGATAGCTGTCCTTATCCCTTCGAAGAGTTCGACTTTTCAAACCATCCTGATCCAATTCAGTCTGCGATAGGATGGGTTTTAGGGGATTTTTCCCGCCCGATCCCTCTCGTTCAGGGTATTTTGCACGGTGATATTTTGTTCCATCTCGGTGAGGAGCTTTATTTCTGGTATCAAAAATTCCATCACATTGCCAATGATGGTTTTGGGCTTACAGTATTCAATGACAGTGTTGCTGCTGCTTACAATGAATTGCTTCAAAACAACCGTCTGCCAGAGTTTGAGCAGCACTCCTACATTGATTTTCTTGAAGAGGACCGCATCTACGAAGCTTCCGCCCAGTTCAGTAAAGACGATATATTCTGGAGTGAAAAGTTTCAGACCTTGCCTCAGCCACTGCCGTTTACCGCGCGTAAAAACGGATTAAAAGGTGATCTTCTCCATACAGAGCGCTGCACACTAAGCGTCAAACGAGAGGTTTACAACTCTATGGTTATGCATTGTCAGACAATGGGTGTTACTCCTGCCCAGTTTCTGCTGGCATGTTTATTTGCCTATCTGCACCGTTTTACCGGTAGCGAAGAGATAGTGATTGGTACTCCTATCCTGAATCGCAGCAACCATGCATTCCGTCGAACTGTTGGGTTGTTCATGGGTATGATGCCGCTGAGAATTCTAATTGACAAAAATAAAACTCTGTTTGATCTTGCCGCTACAATCAAGTCTGAAACCAGAATCTGTTACCGCCACCAGCGCTTTCCCTATGGAGAAATTCTGCGTCGGTGCCGTTCGGTTGATGGTTTTTGTCAGGGAATTTTCGATGTAACATTTGTCTACAGAAAACTTGACTTTGATCTTCTTTTTGGAGCTTCGCCGATGCGTACCATCAGCCTTGATCTCGGTGTGCGTGATGAAACACTCTCGATCGATGTCGATGACTATAATGAGGCAGAAGCGGTCAATATTTATTTTAATTATAATCCACTTCTTATTTCAGCAGTTGAAGCGAGCCAGATGGCATGGGCTTTTGAAAAGATGTTTCACGATGTCGCTCTGGATGCCAATCCCCTTGTTCGTGACATCCAGCTTTCTCCACATGCTGTCACAACGGCCTTCATCAGACCTTCAGACACTGCCGGCCAGACACTTATTGATATAGTCGGCGAGCGTGCACTCGAAGCTCCGGGTTCGTTAGCCATAATCTGTGGTGCGGAACGCATTACATACGGTGAACTGGAAAGAGCCTCCAGTAGTATTGTCCAGTTTTTGTCAGCTGATTGCTCAACTGTTCCTGAACAGCCAGTAGCGGTTCTCTGTGACAGGGAGCCATTATCAATTATGGCGATGTTTGGCATCATGAAGGCAGGTTGTGCGTATCTCCCACTGGATCCGGATATACCGCGCGAGCGGATGGAGTTTATTCTTCATGATAGCGGCTGCCAACTGATGCTTGTCGGTGAGCGGTACAGGAACGAAATATTCCATGGTGTCCGCTCTGTTCCAATTGCAGAGGCCCGATGCTCGGACGAATTAGCCAGAGCCCCCCGTCCTTTGTCATTAAGTCAACTGGCCTATATCATTTATACCTCCGGTACAACCGGGAATCCGAAAGGCGTCCTGATTGAACATGGAGGTGTTGTCAATACAATCAAAGAACTTATCCAGGCATGGGAGGTGACTTCAAGTGACCGTATCCTTGGCTTTGCAAGTCCAATGTTCGATGCTTCGCTTAAGGAGTATTTCCTTGCTTTTGCATCAGGAGCAGCGTTAGTCATTGCAAAAAAGGAGATTATTCTGGATTCAGACCGATTCCTCGATCTTCTCCGCACTGAAAATGTGACTGTTGGCTTATTACCTCCTACCTACCTGAGCACTTTGGGGCAGGTGGATATGACTCCGTTACGTTTGCTGGGAACGTCGGGTGACGCTGCCAATCCGGCAGATGTTGCATATCACGTTCGAAGCCGAACCTTCGTTAATGCCTATGGTCCTACTGAAACGTCGATAATTTCGACCTATCTCAGACTTGAAGCCGGAACAGAGTTTTCTGCCGATCGAGTCTCGATCGGCAAGGCCATTGGGAACATGCGCATACTGATTCTTGATGAAGATCGCCATCCAATGCCAATTGGCGCCATTGGCGAAATTTATATTGCTGGTGTAGGTCTTGCCAGAGGCTATCTGGGTCACCCGGAGTTGACTGCGGAACGGTTCGTCATGAACCCGTTGAGTGAAGGGGAGCGTCTCTATCGGACCGGTGATCTTGGACGTCTGCTTGCGGAAGGAAACATCGAATTTCATGGCAGGCGGGATACGCAGGTAAAGATTCGTGGTTACCGGGTCGAACTGTGCGAGGTTGAAACCGTGCTTAAAATGCACCCTTCGGTTGAGACAGCCGTTGTGCAAAAGCGCACAAGCAACGACACGCTTGTAGCCTATGTTGTTCCGCGACTGGAGTTTGAACCACGGGAACTCCGACGGTTTCTCTCCTCAAAGCTTCCGCACTACATGATTCCGAACAGTTGGGTTCGGCTCGACATGCTCCCGTTGAACATCGCTGGGAAGGTTGAATACGAGGCATTACCTGATCCTTGCGATGCAGAGGATCTTATTCAGGAACAGGGTGAGGTCATCATCTATACGGAACTCGAAAAGTCAGTATTGAAAATATGGGAAGAGATTCTTGGTCTGACGGCTATTGGTCTCGATGACGATTTTTTTGTCCTTGGCGGACATAGCTTGAACGTTATACGTATGATGTCGCGTATCCAGGAACATCTCGGTATACGTTTGGAGATGGCTGATTTTTTTGAGAATCCTACTGTGGCTGGTTTGTCGGCAGTTATTAACCAACACGGAAGCTTGCATAAATCCCCAACTCAAAAGACTCAACCGTCGGAACATATTCTGCGCGGCAGGGGAGAGCAAAAAAAAGGATTGATGGCTCAGCAGGAAAACCTCATCAAACTGGTCACCGAAGCCGTCAGGAAAATGTCGAGCGCCTCCAAGTGCTTGCGTACAAAAACTCTCTCCACTCTTCAGGAACGTCTTTGGCTTGTCCAGAAAATGGAGCCTGAAAGCACAGCTTATATTGTTCCTCTGCACATAATAATTCGAGGTAGCCTTGATGTGTGTTTGCTAAAGACGGCTATACGGGCTCTTTGGGTGCGTCACGATGCTCTTCGAACCATATTTCCATCTATCGGAGGGGAACCGGAAAGAGTTCTTTTATCCCACGATGCGCTGGTTATTTATGAGCACGACTTCAGTACCGTGGAAGCAGGAGTACAATGGCAGAAGCACTATCTGGAAAAACATGCCTCTGCGTTCAAAATTGATGAAGGTCCGTTATTTCGTGTCTGCATCTATACCATTGCTTCTGAAGAGCATGCACTTCTGATCGATTTGCATCACATCAATGCTGACGGTGTGTCACTTGATGTTATTCGGACAGAACTTTTCGATCTCTACAATGCGCTTGTGGAAGGACGTACACCAAACCTACTACCAGCACCTGAGCCATATGATGAATATGTAGAATACGAAACTACCCTTCGGCAAAGCAGTGAATACCGTCTTGAGCTGGAATCTTGTATCAAGAGATTATCTGGCGCTCCGACGCATCTTGATTTTCTGTTTGATAAGCCGCTGCCCGAAACATTCTCGTACAGGGGGAACCTTCTGGTCAACAAATATGATGATCTTGAGTTGCACAATCACGTTTCGGAGATTGCCAAAGGGGCGGGGTTGAGTCCGTTCATGGTTTATCTTGCAGCCTTCGGGATCTTGCTGCACTTGCATACTGGTCAGGATGATCTTCTTGTTGGAATTCCCACCTCTCTTCGATCGTCAGCACGCTTTTTTCGTACTGTTGGATTTTTCGTCAACACCTGTATCGTCAGGCTCGATTTCAGCGGGAATCCGACCATGCTTGAAGTCATGAAACGCACAGGAAATGCTGTGCGTGAAATGCTCCTCAGCCACGAAGTATCATTTGACCACCTCGTTCAAGCTCTCTGTCTTCAACGCACTCCGTCACGGCCACCTCTTGTCCAGGCCTCTCTTTCCTACATGGTAAGTGATAATCCTGCTGAACCGGCGATTCAGGAACTATCCGTCGAGCCGCTCTATTTATCGCGAAGTGGTGCAATGTTTGAGCTGACAATGGACATCCTTCTGCAGCCGGGCGGAGGTATAAGCACTATCGAATACTCATCAGATGCATGGGAGGAAAAAAGCGTCAGGAGAATGCACGATCAATTTCAAATCATCCTTAAAGAACTTGTAGAGTGCCATGAAAAGCATCTCGGTGAACTTAACCTTATGCCAGAATTGATGCAGGAGCCATTGGAAAAGGTTTTTCAGGGAGAACTGCTTGAACACTCAGTGCGGGGAATCACTGACTGGATCCTTGAACACTCCAGAAACAGGCCTGAGAGTACAGCGATTATCTCTGCTGGCCTTGAAACCAGTTATGCTCAATTGCAACGTCTTGCCGACGAACGTCGTGGTCAACTTGTAGCTCTCGGGCTGAAACAGGGAGATGTGCTGGCACTGGCATGCAAGCCAGGACTGGAATGGACGGTTACAGCCCTTGCCTCTCTGGCAGAGGGGATTATTGTAGCTCCACTTGATATCGATATACCTAAAGAGCGCTTGCATCATATCATCAACAACTCCCGTGCTCTGCTTCTCTGGCATGACGATGGTTTTTCTCATGCCTCAGGCTGGAGTCATCCAACGTGTCGGGTGATGAACAGTCATAATGCACCTAAAGCCGTATCGGTGAAGGAAGCGACGAAAACAGATTTAGCAGAGAGAGCTTACATTATTTACACATCAGGAACCACGGGAGTTCCCAAAGGTGTCTCAGTCAGTCATGGCGCTTTTGAAGCACACTGTCGCAGTGCTGTTCACGCCTATGGATTAACGTCGGAGGAGTGCTCTCTCGTCTTTGCTTCAACCTATTTCGATGCATCGTGGGAACAGCTCTTTGCTATACTTCTTGCTGGCGGTACCGCTCTTATCCGTGATGCACAACTCTGGACTCTTGACGAATTATGCAATCAAATTTCCACCTTTCGTGTGACTTGCGTGGACATTCCTGCCCAATATCTACGCGAGCTGCTTTTTTTCTGGAAAAGTCGTCCTGATTATGTTCCTAACTGCCTTCGTCTGGTCATTTGTGGAGGTGAAGCCATGCCGGTTTCACTGGCAAAGGAGTGGCTTGCAGCTCATCTCGGAGAAATATCTCTGATTAATGCCTACGGTCCTACTGAGGCTGTTGTAACCTCTACATTCAATGTGATTACCAAAGAGTCACGCCTCGACACAGCCTCTGGTATTGTTCCTATTGGCTTGCCTATGCCAGGCCGGATCCTGCGTGTACTCAATAATGAAGGTATTGAGGCAGGTGCGGGTATTGCCGGTGAATTGTGCATTGGTGGTGTATGCCTGGCAGATGGTTATGTAGACGATGAGAAGAGAACGGCCTTGTCGTTCCGTTATTGGCGCCGTACATCAGAGGGTGGCCGGTGGTCCGGCAATAGCACCGATGGAGCTATTTGTCTCTATCGGACTGGTGACCGTGTGCGCATCGGACCTGATAACCGTATCGAGTTTCTGGGGCGCCTTGACCGGCAGGTAAAGATTCGAGGATTTCGTATTGAGCCCGGCGAAATCGAAGCCCTTCTTGTCCGCCATCCCGACATAGCAGAGGCGCTTGTTATGGCGATAGATGATAATCGATTAGGCAACCGCATAGTCGCCTGGTGTGTACCGATGAGCAATACAACTCCGTCGCAGGGGGCAATGCTCGAGTGGCTTGAACAATGGTTACCTGACTATATGATGCCAGCTTCGATTGTTTTTGTCCCTGAATTTTTGAGGAGAGCCAATAACAAGATTGATATTTCAGCGCTGCCTGAACCTGAAATGATTCGTCCCAGTGAAGTCACCTCATCATCCGTTGTCGATGATCTGGAAAAAAATATCGCAGCAATATGGGTCGAGGTGCTTGGAAAGGCGGGAGTTGGTCTGAATGAAAACTTTTTTGATATCGGTGGACATTCCATCCTGCTGCTAAAGGTTCAGACGCGATTACAGACAGAACTTGGTGTCAACGTTCCGCTTGTAGAACTGTTTGCCCACCCGACTGTAGCCCGCATGGCAAAAAGAGTGCGAGGCGAAATCCCTGTGAGCTCAGGGCGTGTCAGAAGTGTGCGACGGGGTGATATCGCCGTTGTTGGGATGGCGGGTCGTTTTCCTGGTGCAGCAAACGTTGAAGAGCTTTGGGACAATCTGGTCGCTGGGAGGGAAAGCATCCGTTTCTTCTCTCAGGATGAGCTTGCGGAGGAAGGTATACCGATGAGTATCCTCCAAAAACCGGACTATGTGCCCGCTCATGGTTATATGGAAGGTACAAAACTTTTTGATGCTGATTTTTTTGGCTATACACCCAGGGAAGCCGAAATTCTCGATCCCCAGCAGCGAATCTTTCTGGAAGAGTCATGGCATGCGCTTGAAAACGCAGGGTACGATCCTGGTCGTTTCAAGGGAGAGATCGGGGTTTTTGGCGGTATGGGTATGAACCTTTATCTGCTCAACAACCTTTCTTCCCGCCTTAGTCACGGCTTTGGCGCCGACAGCTATGCCGTCAGTCTCGCCAATGACAAAGATTTTATTACCACCAGGGTCTCTTATAAACTGAATTTGCGCGGCCCAAGTGTAAACATCAACACAGCATGCTCGACCTCTCTGGTTGCGATACACATGGCTTCTGCCTCTCTTCTCGACGGGGAGTGTGACATGGCGCTCGCAGGTGGCGTTACCCTGCAAACAGAAATACACGGATACCTCTATCAGGCAGAAGGCATCTCTTCGCCTGACGGGCACTGCCGTGCCTTCTCCGAGGATGCAGCGGGAATAGTCGGCGGAAGCGGCGCTGCTATTGTTGTTTTGAAGCGCCTGCAAGATGCCATCGCCGATAACGACACCATTCACGCCGTCATCAAGGGGAGTGCTATCAATAATGATGGTGCAGACAAGGTAGGATTTACAGCACCTGGAGTTAACCGTCAGCGTGATGTTATTCGTACAGCTCTGGAAAGGGCTGGCCTCAGCTCTCGTGATATTCGCTACGTCGAGGCACACGGCACGGGCACCCCGATTGGAGATCCGATAGAGATAGAGGCCCTGAGTCAAGCTTATTCCCCAGACAAACCCAAAGCAGGCGGGTGCTACATTGGCTCAATAAAGAGCAATATCGGTCACCTCGACACAGCAGCCGGGGTGGCGGGATTAATCAAGGCATCGCTTGCGCTTGAACACGCTCTTATACCGCCAACCTTGCACTGCCTTCATCCGAGCAAAAAAATTGATTTCGATCAAACTCCTTTTCGTGTTGCCAACAAGCTCACTCCCTGGCCTGTGGAGGGGCTTCGGCGTGCTGGCGTAAGCTCATTCGGGATGGGGGGAACCAATGCCCATGCCATTCTGGAGGAAGCACCAAGGAACAGGAAATCTCTATCTCCCCGTCAGAATCTCTGGTGTATTCCTGTTTCCGCTCGAAGCATACCATCCCTGCTTGCCTTGGCCGAATCGCTGGCAAGGCACCTCGAAAAATTTCCGGATATTGATGCTGCTGATCTATGGTTTACGCTTGCAGAAGGACGTCGCTGTTTTCAAATGCGTACTGTACTTATAGCCGATTCGCATGAAGAGGTCGTAGCCTCACTACGCAGGCTTACTGAAATGGATATATTACGTACTGATCGCGATGGCCGGGTTATTTCTGGAACAGGCATGCCTCAGCTATCAATTATTGGAGAGCAGAGCAAGTTTGAGCGGGCCTGTGCTTTTTCCAGGGCCTGGCTGGCGGGAAATCTGGATGAAGCCTCAAGGTTTTTACCTCAAGGCCCCGTTCGTCGCATTCCTCTCCCGACATACGTTTTTGACCACAAGCGTTACTGGGTTGAAGCGCAGTCTTATGAAGCAAAAAAAGTGGAAAGCAAGCACGGCAAACCCGAAAAGCTGCCTCTTGACGAGTGGTTTTATTTTCAGGGATGCGAGCGTGTGCCTTTAAGGAGTTTACCGGAGCTTTCGGGGTCAACAATCCTGCTTGTTCACGATGGAGGTCATGTAGCCATGCGCTGGCAGGATGCCTTGCGCAAAGCAGGAATCCCTTTCATCGACACCAGGGGAGCAGAGGATCTTGAAACCAGAATCTCCGATCTTGCCCGGAAAGATGAACTGCCTTTGCTTTGCTGGCATCTGGCTGCACTCGATTATGACTCAGGTGGAGCAGCTGAGTACACCCGTCGTCTGGATCTTCTTCTGGCTGATATACGTATCATGGCGATGGCAAAGGGCCAGAGAGGTATGAAACTAATGCTTTTCTCCCCACAGCACAACAGCGGACCCGATGCACTGCCTGTTCCATCGTGTGCCTATCTGAAAGCAGCATGTGCAGTTATTCCCCATGAGTACAGCAATTTTCAAACCCAGCTACTCTTCGTTGATCCCGATAGTACCGATTCTTCATCGTTCTATGCAGCCTTTGCTGTTTCCTCCCTTTCATCCACTGATTGTATCTTCTCGCTCTCACATGGCCAACTCTGGCGACACACCCATGTGAAGTTGGCTCCCGAGAGTTCACTGAGCGGTATTGCCCGCATTAAGGAGAGGGGGGTATACCTTATCACGGGTGGATTAGGTGGTATTGGACTCACCCTGGCTGGCCATCTTGCCCGTGCAGCCAAAGCGCGTCTTGTTTTAGTTTCACGTCACCAGCCAGATTCCTTTGAGAGCGAATCTATCCAGCGTCTTGAGGCTGATGGTGCAGAAGTAGTGACAGCAGCTCTTGATATTGCGGACGTCGACGCTTTATCTGCGGTAGTGAACAATATTTTTGCGCAATGGGGAGGCATTGACGGTGTTATTCATGCTGCCGGAGTTGCAGGCGGCTGCCTCATAGCAAGAACACACATCGAGGAGCTCGAACGTGTTGTGCGAGCAAAAGTATCGGGCACAATAGCACTGGCAGAAGTTTTACGTGGCCGCGAACCTGCCTTTGTTCTGCTTTGTTCATCTCTTACTGCATCGCTTGGCGGTTTGGGACAGCTGGCGTATGCTGCCGCTAACACTTGGCTTGACGACTTTGCAAAAGCACAGTCACTTCTACAGCCCGGAATCTGGACAAGTGTCCAGTGGGACAGTTGGGCCTCAGTAGGAATGGCTGTGAGATCGAACCAGAGAAAAGTAAGCAGTGCAGGGGAGCTCACACTTTTACGCGAATGGGTTATCACTCCCGTCACATTCTGGCCTTGGGGCGAACACCTTGTCAATGGAGTCGCCATGTTGCCGGGCACCGCTTATCTGGAGCTTTTCATGCAGGCTCTGGACTTAACTGACCCGATCGAACTTGATAACGTCACGTTGAGCCAACCCATGATCTATGGTGGTGAGTCTTTGCGTGTGGTGCAGGTGCTCCGCAGCAGCAACGAAATCATTCTCCAGTCCAATGATGGAAAGGCCCTCTACGAACATGCCCGTGCAAGGCTTGCCGTGATTGCTGAACTCCCTTCACGGAGATCTATCGGGGAGATTGAGGCCCGCTGCAGTGAAACAGTAGAACCAATTCGGCAAACGACAAATGGAAAAGCGCCACAAATTGTCATTTCTGGACAGTCCAGATGGAAGGTAGAGGGTGATTTCTGGAAAGGCCGTGATGAAGCTCTTGCAAGGCTCGAATTGCCTTCACACTTTAGTGGTGACCTTATTGATCATCCGCTGCATCCCGCCCTGTTTGATATCGCCATTTCATACTACATAGCGTTTATCGAAGAGGGTTTTGAGCTTATGCCCTGGCGATACGAAAAACTGAAAGTTTTTTCTCCACTGGTGCCGCGCATCGTCAGCCATGTTCGCTTGCGTCGGAATAGCGAAAAAATGCTCGAATTTGATATTGACCTTTATGATGAGTCAGGCCGCCTTCTTGTGCAGGTTGAAGGGTACACTCTATTGCGTCTGGGCTCTGGAGAGGAGCTGCAACAGGCAGCAGAGGGAGGCGCGACTCCTCTGAATGCCTTTGCCATGACCCCATCTGAGGGTGTTGAGGTATTCCTTCGTTCACTTGCCTCCCGTGAACCTGTACTCTCTATCAGCACGGTAGAGTGGCAATACGCTGAGAGTCCTGTTGTGCTGCCCATTGAAGCCGAGAGCCCTGCTTCTGCAGATGATAAGGAATCCTCACGCAAGCCGCGACCTGAACAGGAGACTCCTTTGAGAGCGGCAAGTACAAAAAGTGAGATCCTCATGGCAGAAGTATGGGGAGAAGTACTTGGTTACACAGGTCTCGGTATTGATGACGACTTAATCGAACTTGGCGCTGATTCCCTCTCCGCTCTCCAGGCATCTGCAAGAGTCGAGGAACTTACCGGATGTCAGATTTCAATGGAGAGATTCTTTAAAAAGTCGACGATAGCATATCTGGCAGAAACGATTCTTGTGCCTGAAGCTGATGGAGGGCTGGGTGTTGTTACTGGCAACGAAAAATGGGAAGAGGGGGAACTATGAATCTTGCTGGTTTATTGAGTGAGCTCGCGGCAAGCAACATTGAGTTGCACGTAGAAAACGGCAAGTTGCACTATAAGGCACCCGAAGGTGCACTTACTACTGAACTGCGCCAACGTATCAGCACACATAAAGAGGAACTCCTCGCTCATGTAACCGGGCAGATACAAGAGGAACCTGAAATATGGTTGACTGACCCCTCTTCCGCTCAGGAGCGCCTGTGGTTCTTTAATCAACTGCAGGGGCCTAATTTTGTCTATAATATTCCTCTCTCCCTCTGCATGCGGGGGAAGCTTGACAAGGTTGCTTTGCGTCAATCTTTGGACGATGTAGTTCATCGTCACCAGGCTCTCCGCTCCTCCTTTTTGCATGATGGAGAAAACCTGCGACTGAAAATCATACGCGATATGCCAGCCCCATGGCTTGAGCGTGATATTTCCGGCGGTAATGAAGAGTCGCGCTTGACTCTTTTGCAGGAATGTGCCAACGAGATTGCACGACACTGTTTCGACCTCTCTCTGGCACCTTTGATGACAACTACGCTATTGCGAATCGGCCCTGAAGAACATATCCTCTGCATGAACTTTCACCATATTGTGGTGGATGGTTGGTCGATCGGGATCATTGTGCAGGAGATTTCTGCCGGTTATGAAGCGCATTTTGCTGGTCGTCCATTGTTGTTGAAGCCTCTGAAGTGGCAGTACACGGAGTATATTGCATGGCAGGCGGAGTTGTCACGAAGTGGGGCGATGGACAAGGATCTGGACTTCTGGCGAAATCGACTTGCCGGGGCACCAGCCTGCATCACCATGCCTGCCGACTTCAAGCGTTCGCCCGTGCAAAATTTTACTGGCTCATCCCTTCCTTTGCTTATAGACCAAGAAACGACAATCCGTTTGCGTGCCCGGGCGCGACAGTGGGGTGCGTCACTGAACCATCTGACACTGGCCGCTACGGTTATACTTCTTTCTGATTATTCCGGAAGCAGTGATCTGGTTATCGGTATGCCGCTGGCCAACCGCAACCGTCGTGATCTGGAGCCAGTTGTCGGTATGTTTGTCAATGTTGTTCCGCTTCGATTCAATGTTTCCCCCGATATGCTGCTTGCCGAACTCGTTGCTGATGTCATACGTGCCAATACCGAGGCGCTGTCACACTGCAATCTGCCCTTCGACCGCCTCGTCAATGCAATGGCGGTTGAAAAAGAGTTGAGTATAAATCCTATTTTTCAAGTTGCATACGATTATTTGCCACCTCTGGAGAGCCGATTCTCTTTTGGCGGTCTTGAGGTGGAGGCGGTTGATCTTATGGGTGACCATGCAATCTCCAAATATGACTGTACCTTCTATTTCGATGAGAGGGATGGAGCACTTGCAGGACAGATTGAGTTCAACAGCACGCTCTATCGTCCTGAAAGCGTAGAGCGCTGGGTGGAGGCATATAAAAGCATTTTGAAAGCAATGCTCGATACGCCTGATGCTTCTTTGAAATCCCTCTCTCTTGTTGCCTCGAAAGAGAGGGAGATGCTGGATCTCTGGTGCAGCGGCCCCGTTGTTGCGCTTTCAGATGAATCACCATGGGCAGGTTTTGAAAAAGTTGTGAGAGAGAGGCCTGATAAGGTAGCTGTTGAACAAATGGGTGTTAGTATCACCTACAGGGAGTTGGCGAGGCGGGCAGAAATCATCTCGTCAAAACTGGCGGATTTATCCATAAGCAAGGGTGATCGGGTTGGATTGATGTTGCCTCGCGGTGAAGATTATGTGGCGGCCATGCTCGGTGTGATACGTCGAGGAGCGATTTTTGTGCCTTTTGATCTCTCTCACCCTGCGGATAGATTGAGAACGATGGCGTTTCAGGCACGTCTCAATGTTGTCATCTCTTATGCCGGAAATGAAATCGCTGGAGTGCTGGCTCCGGCGACAGTTGAAATTGGGCCGCTTGCATGGAATGAAAGTTCGACACTGCCTGAAGCTATACATACAGCTCTCGAAGATCCGGTTTACATGATTTTTACATCCGGCTCCACAGGTATTCCCAAGGCTGTGAATATTCCATGGCTCGGCTTGTGTAACATGGTTCACTTTTGTATTCGTAACTTTTCCCTCTCAACGGCTGATCGCGTTTCTGAAATTGCATCACTTGCTTTTGATGCCAGTCTTTTCGAAATATGGCCCTCATTGTTCGCTGGTGCCACAATAGTCTTTGTGCCCGATGAAGTTCGTCTGGATCCCCGTCTTCTGCGTGACTGGTTGATAGAGCATCATATCTCTGTTCACTTCAGTCCGACACCATTAGCCGAAGAGCTTCTCACTCTGGAATGGCCTGCAATGAATCCGCTTCGCGTGATGAGTACTGGAGGGCAGACACTTCACTCATATCCGCCACCAAACCTTTCGTTCAGCTTTTTTAACCTTTACGGCCCTACTGAGTACAGCGTTTTTTCAACGTGGTGTCGACTCGAACCAAAGGTGGGTGAGTCCGGCCTGCCTCCAATCGGCACTGCAATAGAGAACACGCACATCGCCGTGCTTGACCAGGCTGGCCGGCGAACGTTGCCGGGAAATATCGGTGAGCTTTACTTGTCAGGTGCAGGAATTGCCTTGGGATATTTCGGAAATCCTGAGGCGACGGCCAGCAGTTTTGTAACCCTGCCGGACGAAGGTGAGACCCGATGGTATCGGACAGGCGACCAGGTACGCCTGCAGCGAGGGGGAACACTGGAGTTTGTGGGGCGTATTGATGGCCAGATTAAACTTCGCGGACATCGCATAGAGCCTGGCGAGATTGAACATGCCCTTTTGAGTGTTCAAGGTGTCGCACAGGCAGTTGTGCGTCTTGAGGATGAACATATTATAGCATACGTTGAAACGGGTGTAACCGGTATCAGTTCTGAAGCGGTTCGCATGGCAGTTTCCGCTTTACTGCCGGCATATATGATCCCTTCTCATATTGTCATGCTTGAAAGTCTGCCGCGGCAGAGCAGTGGCAAAATTGACTTGAGGTCAATACCTTTTTTTAAGAGCGACTCTTCAAATGAGATTACGCCATGCAGCATACCACCAAAGAGCAGTGTATTGGAAACTGACGTTGCCCGGGCATGGGCCATTGTGCTCAAGCATCCCGTTTCATCTGTGAAAGAGAACTTTTTCGACCTTGGCGGCCATTCAATGATGCTGGTACGCCTTAAAGATCAGATATTGAAGGAGAGCGGAAAAGAGATCACTATTCTGGATCTGCTTCGCTATCCAACTATTGCACAGCAGGCAGCCTTTCTTGATAACGGCACTATGCCTCAGGATGCACCGGAAAAGCTCTTTCAGCATCAATTTTCTGATGGAATTGCCATTATTGGTATGGCAGGACGTTTCCCGAAGGCTGAAAACGTTGAAAAGTTCTGGCAAAACCTGTACAATGGACGTGACTGTTTAAGCACGTTCAGCCCTGAAGAGCTTCTGGCCAGAGGTGTGCCACCCGAAATGGTTGAAAGCCCTGATTATGTTGCAGTAAACGGTATACTCCCGGAGTTTGATTGCTTTGATGCTGATTTTTTTTCGGTCTCTACCCGAGAGGCCGAAGTCATGGATCCCCAGCAGCGTCTGTTTCTTGAAGAGGCCTGGCACACCTTTGAAGACGCAGGGCTTGACCCTGAGCGAATTGATTCACGAGTTGGCGTTTTCGTTGGTTCCAGTTTAAATACCTACCTTTTTGAGAACGTTGTACCGCATGCCGATGTCATGGAAGCACTCGGTGGTTTTGCAGTCATGATCTCCAACGACAAGGATTTTGCTCCAACCCGTATTTCCTACAAACTGGGACTTCGCGGCCCGAGTATAAGTGTCAATACAGCCTGTTCGACCTCTCTTGTTGCCATACATCAGGCCGTGACAGCAATTCGGGATCGTCAGTGCGAACTGGCCCTGGCAGGCGGTGCCTGCGTGCATTCACGACAGATCGACGGATATCGATACGAGGTTGAGGGGATTCTGTCAAAAGACGGCAAATGCCGTGCATTTGACTCTGAGGCAACAGGTATGGTCGGCGGCAACGGTGTGGCACTGGTTCTCTTGAAACCATTACAAAAGGCAGTTGCGGATCGTGACCATATCTATGCAGTTATCAAGGGGATTGCTGTAAATAATGACGGCTCAAGCAAAATTGGCTTTACAGCGCCAAGCATCCGCGGACAATCCCTTGTTATTCGCGATGCTCTTCAACGGGCAGGAGTTGAACCGCACACGGTACTCTATACAGAAGCCCATGGTACGGCAACGAAGCTTGGTGACTCAATTGAGGTAGCGGCACTTGCGGAAAATTATGCAGCTGATGCCAGGCGAACGTTGCCAATGTTCCTTGGGGCTGTTAAAACCAATATCGGCCATCTTGATGCAGCTTCCGGAGCTGCCGGAATGATCAAAACCGCACTCTGTCTGCATCACCGTACTCTTGTGCCAACGCTTCATTTCAAAAAACCCAGTCCGCAGATTCAATGGCCTGCCAACAACAGTTTTCAGGTTTCTATACAGAGTTGTAAATTTGAAGGGAGTGGTACACCGCTTCGTGCAGCAGTGAGTTCCTTCGGTATTGGAGGAACTAATGCTCATGCTGTACTTGAAGAGGCTCCTGTTCGCCTGAGTGACCCAGAGGTTGACTCAGGTACCCTGCGGTTGCTCTTGTTTTCCGGGAAGAACGAAAAGGCACTTCAGGCTAATGCAGCGCTGTTTTCAGCCTGGCTGAAGCACCATGTCGGTGCAAGCCTGAGGGACGTAGCGCACACACTGGCCTTTGGGCGGCGTCACTGGGAATGCCGGGGGGTACTCTGCAGCTCAACTTCCTCTGAAGCCGAAGAGATACTTTCTGAGCCGCTCCTTACTGTGGAGCGTGCAGAAAGTGTCGCGTTTATGTTCCCTGGCATGGGAGCACAGAAACCCGGCATAGGCCTCGCTCTCTACCGTTCTGCACCAAAGTTCAAAGCCTCTATTGATCAGTGTGCCGATATACTCCAACCCATCCTCGGGCTCGATATCCGCCATTTGCTTCTTGCTTCCCCGAACGATGAGAGTGCAGCAGCTCAGCTTGATCACCACCGAATAGGTCAGCCCGCTATTTTTGCACTTGAATACGCTCTGGCGCAATTTTGGATGGATCTTGGTCTCTCGCCTGACCTGCTGATCGGTCACAGTCTTGGGGAGTGGGTAGCAGCCTGTGTTGCAGGAGTTTTCACCCTTTCAGATGCACTTCATCTTGTCACTCTGCGCGGCGGACTCATGGAGGCTCAACGGAAAGGGGCAATGCTTGCGGTGAGCCTGACTGAGGCTGAACTTGCCATACGACTGCCGGGATCTCTCGATATTGCCACCGTCAATGCTTTTGACCAGATTGTTGTTGCCGGTCCGGCGGAAGAGATAGCGATATTTGCGAAGCAGTTGAAAGCAGAGCAGATTCAGTGCAAGCTCCTGCACGTGAGTCTGGCAGCACACTCTTCGCTCATGCAGCCAGTTCTTGAGCCCTTTTTTGAAGCGATTGCCTCCGTACCTCGTCGTCCACCAACTCCAGGCATTACCATTGTCTCTAACATTACGGGTCGTTATCTGGAGCCCGATCAATTGCAGAGCCCTGCCTATTGGACGGAGCATATGCGTCAATGTGTGCGCTTTGCCGATGGACTTGGCACACTCTGGGAACGTCCAGGAGTTGCTTTTCTCGAGTGCGGGCCATCGCACACCTTATGCAGCATAGCCCTGCGAGATACCCGCAGACCGGATAACCGTGCCATAGTGTCAAGTCTTGACGGTAATGCCGTCCCCGATGCTGATTGGCGGCGTATACTCGAAAGTGCCGGAACGTTATGGTCGGCGGGTTTATCTATCGACCTGGAGAAGCTCTTTGCTCTGCAGGGTTCAAGAGGGCAGCGGATTCCTCTGCCTGGTTATGCTTTCCAGCGTCGGCGATACTGGCTGAATGCACCATCAATAACTACTTCATCATTCCCTGATGGAGTCGAAGAGAGTGATGATGATCAACCACCCGTACCTTCAAACCTGACTTCAACAGAAGGACGAGTTATTTCCATCATGCAAAAACTTCTTGGTCCGGTTACGCTGGGGCGCCATCGGGATTTTTTCCTTTGCGGTGGAAATTCGCTCATGGCGGTACGCCTTGCCTCACACATCAGGGATGCCTTCGGTATTCCTGTCACGCCACGACATATTATGCAGGAGAGGACACCTGCAAAAATTGCCGCACTTCTTGATGCAGGTGAAGGGCAAAAAACTGCAGATGGCACAGGAGAGTTCTGTCTGGTTCTTCTTTCCAGGGGGGATGACAGTCTCCCGCCTATAGTTCTTGTTCATGCCGTAGGCGGCGGTATTTTCTTTTATTCTGAACTCTTGAAAGCGCTCGCTACCAGGCACCCCGTATATGGGCTTCAGGCTTCAGGATTGTGGGACGAATCTCCTCCCATCGAAGGGATTCGCAGTCAGGCTCAACACTATTATACATCACTCTTGAAAGCCGGGATAGATAAACCTGTCATGCTTGCGGGCAGCTCTTATGGAGGACTGGTCTGCTACGAACTGGACCGGCTTTATCAGATGTCAGGTCACCAGGCAGCGCTGGTCACCCTTTTTGATTCTCCCGGACCCGGACACATGCCTGTGCGAATAGAGACCGAGGCTGAAATTTGCGCATGGATGTTGTCGCTTGACATTGCTGACAGGGATTATGCCTCTGATCTTGCGCGGATGAAAAAGTTGAACCACGATGAAAGAATGGGCCTCCTGCTGGATCAGATACGCAAAAGGATGATGCCGCGCGCTACAGCAAGAGACTTAAATAGCCTGTTTCGTGTCTTTAGTCAGAACCTTGCCAATATGCAGAACTGGAACCCAGAGCAGCACAAAGCACGAATTCTTTTTTTCAAGGCTACTGAACAAAGCGAATTACTGGCGAAAAACCCTGAGTTGGCATGGACTCAACTGGCCAACGGTGGTCTGGAGATTCTGTTGTCACCTGGCAATCACTCTTCAATGCTCTCCTTCCCGCATGTGAATTTTATTGCGACAGAAATCAATCGCAGATTGTCAGCTTTTACATCTGATGTTAAATAAACTTCCATTCACGGTTTTATGTTTCCAAAACCAAGCTGTCCTGTTATTGCTTTACCTGGTGCATTGTGTACTTTATGAGAGAAACTGTATGCGCACCACACAATGAATAATTTCGTTTGAACCTTGTATTGATCGTTGAAGAAAAAAATATAACAACGGGAGGGTTTGTATGCCTTTTCCTGATCTCCCTTGGAGGAATATGCCGTTTGTGCGATAACCGGTAGATCGGGGCGTCTCTTTTTGATTTCTCTTGTTGCATTGTAACCGTTCATCACTGGCATTTTGATGTCCATGAGGACAATATTGATTTCAGGGTGATTTGCCGCCAACTCTATGGCCGTCTGCCCATTCTCAGCCGAGTATACGCTCATGTTGCAGCGTGAAAAAGAACCTGCTTCCCTTTCCCTCTTCCGATTCAACGCCGATAGTGCCGCCCAGCAATGAAATGGCAAAAAAGAGTTCCTTACCCTGTATTTCAATAAGGTTGCTTGCAACATCCATATCCCGGATAGTGCCATCCGCCTTCCGGTGCTTTCTCATGAATCTGTTTTGTTTCTCAACCCGGTATTTTGTCAAATCACTGGTAACAATCTCAGGCGGACTCGCGTTGATATCCCTTATACTCATCAGCTTAAGCTCTTCAATCGACCGACCGTAAAATGCAGCTGCCGCATGGTTGGCATCAATGATGTTTCCAGTATCCGGATCGATAAGCAGCATGATGTTGCCATGCTCCTGAAATAATTTCAGAAATCTGGCACTGCTTTTCGAGAGCATCTCTTGAGCCTGCTTGCGTTGTGTAATATCCGACAGAATAACCCTGCATTCATTAGAGCTGTAACTCATGACAGCATCAAGGCGAACCGTCATCTGAACAGTAAGGCTGGGTGGTGAGAGTAGTTGGGGGTTGCTATCGGTGGGTAAAAGTATAACTTCACCGATGACGGTGACTATTGTGCTGAAAACCCTGTCAAGCAATGCCTCAATGGCAGAATGATCTTCAGCAGCAACAAATCATACAACTCTCTGCACCCATCATCTTTTTGGCCGTCCTGTTTGCCTCCACAATCTTGCCGTCGCGAGTAAGGGTGAGATAGCCAACAGGAGCAAATTCGTAAAGCTCGGTGTACCGGAAGAGACTCTCTTCAAGCTCCTTCTGCTGTTGTTCAGGTTCGGTGTGGTGAAGAGAGAGTTCCTGGATTATCCGGATCATCTCCTCTGGGGTAGAGTGGTTATCCTCTCTGCTCAGATCATTGAGCTGCAGGCGCTCTTCTTCCCTATAGCTCAACTCAGAGCCGCCAGTGGGTCGAATGATGTGTTGTGTTTTCGCCATGGGGAGCGTACATTTATATTCCTATAAAGTAAAAATAAATAAAAAATTGCATTAAACCATTATAGCCATGCTTTCCGTGTGAAGCAGGAAATAGTCCAGAAAACAAATTATCACTATGTCAGACAACACAACAGATCGTTTTTTTAGATATCTGAATTGGCTTTTCAATCCATTCCATGGGTTGAAGACAACGGAAGTCTATGATTTGATTGGTACCTCTTCACTTACTGAGAATGCTTTATATCTGAATCTTGGCTATTGGCGTGATGTGGATACAATTGATGAAGCCAGTGAAGAGCTTGCTCTTCTGGTGGCGAAAAGAGGCGGCATGGGTCCAGGTGATACTGTATTGGATTGTGGGTATGGTTTTGGCGATCAGGACATCCTCTGGGCAAGGAACTTGAAACCCGAGAAAATCATTGGGCTGAATATTACGAATTCTCAGGTTAAGCGAGCCCGGATAAATGTTGCCGATGCGGGACTCGAGAAATCAATCGATTTAAGAGAAGGTTCGGCAACAGAGATGCCAATTGAAAATGAGTCCATTGATCTGGTTGTTTCCGTGGAAAGTGCTTTCCACTATAGAACCCGTGAGGATTTTTTCAAAGAAGCGTTCCGCGTTTTGCGTCCAGGTGGAAGGCTTGTGACAGCGGACATTTTACCAACAAAAAACCCCAAGAACCTCTTCAGTCAAATAGAGCATTGGCTTTCATGGAGCCTTGTCGCAGGAAAATTTAATATTCCGCAAGAAAACTACTATTTAATCCCATCCTATAATAAGAAACTCTCCAAAGCCGGATTTGTCAATATTGATATAAAATCAATACGTGACGATGTCTATATACCTCTTCATGAGTATCTGTCAAGAAACCAGTCATTTGTTGGCAAGCTGCATCCACTTGCAAAAATTCTTGCACAATTAACGTTGAATCGTTCTGCAGAGAGTGTCTACGCCGGCCTGGACTATATACTTTCTTATTCTATAAGGCCATAATTTGAAACCTGCTGTGCAGCCCGGGCCTCAGCCTGCTTGTCGCGCAGCTCGAAGTGCGTCGGGTAGTCCCTTTACAACTGATGCTCTTCGATCCGGCCTTCATTCATCTTGTAAATCCGATCTGCGATGTGGAACCATCGTTCGTCATGGGTTACGCAGATAACGATTTTGCCGCGAGCCTTGAGGTCAGGGAGAAGCTCTTCATAAAAGATGCGACGAAAGTGAGGGTCCTGGTCTGCAGCCCACTCGTCCAGAACAATAACCTGCTTGTCTTCAAGCTCTGCAACAATAAGAGCCAAGCGCTTCCGTTGTCCTGTTGAGAGATCTATAGTGCTGAAAGAACCATCACGAACTGTAACCTTGTCATGCATTTCGAGGCGCTTCAGCAATGTGCTGATTTTTATGGGATCGGGCTCTTTTACAGCATAGAGTCGTCGTGAAAGATGAAAATCCGAGAAAATTGCGGAAATTCTGTTCCTGTAGTCCTGCATCTGGTCAGTTGTTACTGGTATGCCATTGGCAACAATGGAGCCGTTGTCAAGTGGGATAAGGCCGGTAAGCAGGCGTAGAAGTGTTGATTTACCTGATCCGTTTCCACCGGTGATAAAGGTGATCTGTCCGGCTTTGAACTCTGCTGTAAGTGGTCCGACAGAGAATAACGGGGAACCCGACGCGTCACGGTATGAGAGTGCGGCATCATGCAGTGCTATCGATAACGGATCTTTGTCAAGATGACCAACCTCTTCAATAGATGCTGCATCTGCAGCAGTACCAAGTTTGTTCTCCATCGTCTCAATGTTTTCAAGTGCCAACTCGGCTTGAGTTACCATCGGGGTGACAAAAGAAACGGTACTCACTGGTCCGGCTATAAAAAGAACGGCAATAGTTGCAGGCAGGGCCACCTCATAAAAACCGGCAACAAACAGTGGTACAACGAAAACGATCAATCCGGCCAAAGAGTAGAGCATTGCTTCAATGATGGCATAATTGCGGCCCCACTGGGCTTTCAGTAATGAGTTTGTTGTTCTTGACTTGTGAGAAGCTTCACGAAGAGTATTGATCACCCCGTCAGCTCGTGCTCCGTTCATCCTGACCTCCTTAAAGCCATTCAGGAGTTCCGTGAGACCATTAAAGACAGCTCCCTCGGCTGCTGCAGCTGATTGCATGAATGTTCTCAGTGCATGAACGCGCTTGAAGCGTACTGAAACTGTAAGGCCAGCAAGGCCAAATGCAAGGATACAGGCTAACGGTGATAACCAGGCAAGATAGATGGCAAGAAAGAGCAGTATTATACCATGCTGGAAACCAATCACCAGCATTGGCAGTACCTCCGCAAGAATTTGCGTATCCTGCGTCAGCACACCTTGTATATTGGCGCGACCAATCCGGTCAATCGTTACAAGGTCAGTTTTGCGTACAAGGTTGAACAGACGAACCCGGAGCTTGTGAATCAATCGTTCACTGTCAATTGATGAGGTTACCAGTATATGGATTTGCGTAACATGAAACAGCAAGATGCTGATTGCAAACATCAGGAGGAGGCGGCCGCTGATCCTGCCGTTCGCCGCCTCTTTGGTGGCAGCCGAAACAAGTGCTACGATTGATGTTGCTGCAATCGCTGACAAGGTGTTTACAAATAAAACCGATGCAAGATTTTCAGGAATTTCACGAACTACGGTTTTGAAGAGTCTCATTTTCCCTCCCTCTTGTTTGTCAGTAACTCAGTTATCCGGCCTTCCTCAAGGTGGAGTATGCGATCGGCAGCATCAAAATAGCGGTCATCGTGAGTCACAGCGATGATGGTGAGACCTCGACGTTGAAGTTCTGGTAAAAGTTCGTGGTAAAATTTTTTCCGGAAGTGTGAATCCTGATCTGCAGCCCATTCGTCAAGGATGAGAATCGGTTTTGTTTCAAGCAACGCGGCAACAAGTGCAAGGCGTTTGCGCTGTCCGGTTGAAAGATTGGTTCGTGCAAATCTGTTCTCCTTGATTCCTGTAACCTGCGCCATCTCCATCCAGTTCAAAAGCTCTTCAGCTGCCAGCTTGTCGATTTTTTCGATACCATAGAGTTGGGAAAAGAGGTGAAAGTCTGAAAAGACGGGCGCTATCAAAGCACGATACGTTGCAAGCATGTCGGACGAGATCACCCTGTTGTCAATGGTCAGAATACCGCGATCAGGATGATAGAGGCCAGTCAGGAGTTTAATGAAGGTTGATTTTCCCGCACCATTGCCACCGGTCACAAATATGATTTCACCTCTTTTGAACTCAACATTGAGTGGTCCTATGGCAAAGGGCTTCTCTCCGGATTGTGACGGAAACGAAAACTCAATATCAGCCATTCGTATCACTGAGAAATGTTCATGAATTGCATCAGCTTCCGAATGAGTGCCTTGTTCTTCAAGTGTCTTGAGCTCTTCATGGAGTTCCATCATGCGATTTGCCGCAACTGTCGCCGCCCTTAAAACACTCAGAGACTGCATCAGGCCAAAAATTGGCGCTATCATAAAGAGGATTGCGGCTGATATTTTCACCAACTCCTGACTGACAGCGGGGGAGTAAATCGGCACTACGAAAACAACCAGTCCAAGCATAACGTGAAACATTGTCTCACCAAATACGAACTGATGCCAGCTTTGCCGGTGCAACTCGCTTCGAGTTGTGACTGTGTGTGTTGAAAGTTCGCCAAAATCCTTGCCAAGGGCCTGACTATGAGCGCTGGAGAGGCGTTGCTCCTTGAATCCGTCGAGAAGGTCTGAAACGCATTCAAAAAGCTTTGACTCATCAGAGGCCAGATCCTTCTGACATTTCTCTACAGATAAGCCTAATTTGTAATAGACAGTTGCAGCGGCAATCAGCAAAAAGGTCAGAAGGAAAAAGGACAAAAGTGATACTGTTGCGATATAGAGGAGAATGGTCACGGTCAGTATGATTGATCGTGACGCCATGGCGAGGTACTGAGAGTTCGAAGAGATGACCTTGCAGCTTTGAGTGATACTTCCGAACAGCCTGCTTTGGCCAAAGTGTTCAAGTTTCCACAGATCGGCATGACGAAGACGATCTATCAGCTGCATCCGCAAATAGTCAATCGCCTGTTCAATATCATCCGCAAACCTGGCAATCATCCGACTGTCAGAGACTACGTAGATGATGACGCATACAAAAAAGAGCCCGGCTATGGGGAGCTCAACAAATCTTTCTTTTGTTACATCAATTTTCTGAGCTGCATAGGTAACAAGTGCAAGGATAGCCGTGGTACTCAATGCAGAGAGAACCGCACTGAGCAAAAGCCGGTGAAGTGGCTTTTTTTCCAGTAATTGCAGAAGCCGAAGCAGATTCACTGTGTTCTCCCTGTCATAAAGATAACGGCTCGCAGCATCTCATTGTGTTTATCCCAAACCCTATTCTGCTACTCACATTCGTGAGTTCCACCAACTCTTTCAATATAAGTAAAGAGAATATAATGCGTATTTTTATAACTGCATATTGCCTTCTATTCTATTCTATTCCATTATGCGGGATTTTTTTCCCTTGTACCTATAAAACGCAAAAACGATATTTTTGCGTAAATAAATATTTGAAGTTTCTTCGTGGTTTGTTTAAATCGCAGAAATAACATTTTAGATAATCGAGCCTATTTTGTGGAAGCAAAAATAAAAGATATAGCAACTGTGCGGGTGGGGTACTCGTTCAGGTCTCGTCTTGACGTATCGAGAGATGGTAATGTGGCGGTCATCCAGATGAAGGATCTGCTTGATGATAATACTGTAGGGTGCGATGGAGTGATCCGGATTGATCTGGATAACGTCAATGAGCGTCACCTCGTTTGCAAAGGAGATCTTGTATTCCGGTTGCGTGGTCTTTCTTCTTGAAGATCCCGGAAAGGCAGTTGTGGCGGCTCCTTTACTAAAAATCAGGATTACCAAGCCCGAAAAGATTTTGCCGGAGTATCTGAACTGGTATATCAGCCAGCGGGAAGCACAGGTATTTTTGACAAGCAGGGCAATAGGGACAGCTCAGAAGATGATCAGCAAGGATGTCCTTGAGGATTTGGAGGTTTTCGTGCCTTCAATAACAAAACAACAAAATATCATTGAGATGGCCTCGCTTGCTGTTCGTGAACAGACCTTGTCGAGTGTGCTTGCTGAAAAGCGGAAACAATATATTTCAATGGTATTAATGCAGTTTGCTAAAGGAACCACGGAAAGACACGGAAAATGAGTTAGAAATCCACAGGAATACAATATGAGTATCAAAATCGATCAGAAGGATATCAATAATGCGGCGTGGGCTGCGTGCGACACCTTCAGGGGTGTTGTTGATCCGGCACAGTACAAAGATTACATCCTTGTCATGCTGTTTTTAAAATACATTTCAGATGTCTGGCAGAACTGTGTCACTTGAAGTACCATGATCACAGTACTGAGTTTTATAAACTCCTCGACACTGTAATTCCCGGCTGGGAAAAAGTAAAACACAAACTTGAATTGGGTATGGTTTAGACTCAATTTTTTGTTATAGCCCCTTTAATGGCCCCTGCTCATTAGCTGTAATGCCCTTCTTAACCTCATTCATGAGCGCCTGCACTCCTTCAACGGGGATTGCAGGCCAGGTGATACCCAGCTTTTCAAGCAACAATTGCGTCCGGTCTGAGGCAACCACCACTTTATCTGTTTTGCCCAGAAGTGGGGAGTCGGATTGAAGGCTGTAATTTTCAACAGTTTCTGCAAGGGCCGATTCCATCTCCGGTTCATCAATCGCAAGCTGAAGCCTTTGAAGGAACTCGCCAATGTCGCAGGAGTGGACGATTTTTTCCATTCCCTCCACCACAAGAATAATATCGGCCAGCCGGTCTTGGCGTGAACTCTCTATATGGTGTATCTCATTGGTTAATGTTTTTGTGTCAGCAAGCGCCATGAGTGAGCGTGCAACCACATCGACATGACTGAGTGATGCATTGAGCTCCGCAGGGATGACTCCAAGGCGCAAAAAGGCAACCAGTTGCCGGAAGAAGGCGTTATCCCGGATGTTTTGCTGTAACCTTGTGCTGTCGGTCGCAAAAGCAATGTTTCCAACTCGATGGATGCAGGCGTTTGCCAACTCCCCGCGTGAAGCAATCACCAGACGTTCGGCCTCCTGTTTGGTTCGGATGTAGTAGTTATCGTCAGGTGTTTCCGGGGCAAAGTCATACTCGGTATAGAGCCTGAAGCTGTCTGAAGCGCTATTGCCGAATACCGACATGGTCGAGACAAAGTGAAGGTCTGAGGGGGTCGGCTTCCGGCGTGCAGCCAGTGTTACAAGGTGGCGTGTTGCATCGACGTTGTCGGCAAGAAAATCATGGAAGAGGCCTATATGATTGACATTGGCGGCGCAGTGGTAAATGGCATCCACACTATCAGAAAGTTGGTCATAATCATGGTGAGAAAGAAGAAGTTCCGGATGTCGCAGGTCACCAGCCACTACCTTCAGGCGTGGGTTATCACGTAACTGAGAGCCAGTCTCACCTCCAAAATAACATGCCAGAACCTTTCCAACCCTTGCGTGTGCCGATTGATTGTCCGTGCTGCGTACCAGCGCTGTTACATTGATCGTCTGGTCGGCAAGTAGCTCCCGCAGGAGATAACTTCCGAGATAACCTGTAGCGCCGGTCAGCAGGACATGACGGTACGAGTTCCTTGATACAAGTTCATGCTCAAGATCAGAGCAAATGCGGGCTTTATAGAGTATGCGCTGAGGACGCAATGCTTCTTCACGTTCACTCTCGATTGCCGCTTGAAGTTCCAGATCATGAGCATATTTGGCAGAGAGAGCCCCAATAATCGAGCGAAGGTGGTCAGGGCGAGGTCGGCAGCAGAGGGCAAAATCTGAAAGAACGGGATGTTCGTAAAGGTTATTGACATGACACTGGTATTCACGACGGAGTTGGCTTATCACAGCAATGGCCTTAAGACTGTCGCCCCCGATTTCAAAAAAATTATGCTCTCGAGCAACCATTTTCTGATGGAGCTGCTGTTGCCAGAGCTCCGCGACTCTTTTTTCAGCAGTGTTTTGTGGTGCTGTTTGCTGCGAATAGCCATTATTCGGCGTTGTACCGGAAGTGGCAGAACCATTACTTGTTTCAACACCATTGAGGAGCAGCTGGCGATCAACTTTGCCGGCAGCATTGAGCGGCAGGGCTGCGATTCGGACGACTGAGGCCGGAATCATGTACGAGGGGAGTGCTTCTGAGAGATAGCTGGCCCACTCTGTCTGAGTTGGAGTTGCGGTTTGCGAATCCATTGTGACAAACGAGCGGAGCACCTGGGTGTGGTCCGGGAGTGCTTCCACTATAGCGACCGCCTGTTTTACGCCTGGACAGCTCATAAGCCGATGCTCGATTTCGCCAAGTTCAACGCGCTGACCACGCAATTTGACCTGTGTGTCTCTTCTTCCAAGGATTTGCAATTCACCTGATCTGAGCCAGCGGCCAAGATCGCCTGTACGGTAGCACCGTTCGCCTGCAAAATCCACAAAAGAAGCCGCAGTGAGATCTGGCCTGTTGAGGTAACCTGCTGCAAGCCCTGCTCCAGCAAGCCAGAGTTCTCCTATCACACCGGGAGGCAGGATGTTGCCGCATTCATCGACGATGTAGATTGCTATATTCGACAATGGACGGCCTACTGTAATCTGCTCGGTATCAGGATGGATGCGGCCTAATGCTGACGCAGCTGTATTTTCTGTAGGGCCGTAGCCATTAAAGTATTCAAGCCTGGTTGCGTAGAAGAGTGCATCTTCCGGAATCGGTTGCTCACCGACAGTCATCATAATGCGCAACCCGGGAAAGTCTGAATGTTCGAACAGGCGCAGATAGGATGGTGACATCGTTGCAATAGTGACGCCGAGCCTCTTGAGCAAAGAGTGCATCCCGGAAATATCGTTCATCTCTTCCCGCCTTATTGGCACCAGTGCCGCGCCGGTTGACCATGTTATAACCAGATCACTGATCCATAAATCAAAGGATGGTGAAGAGAGCTGCAGTAAGCGATCCTCACAGGTCATACCGAAGATTTCAGCCTCTCCCAGAGCAAGATTAAGCAGGCCTTCATGAAGCAGGACAACTCCCTTTGGAAGACCAGTTGAGCCGGATGTATAGAGGATATAGGCCCTGTCATCGGGTCTGCTTGTCAGGTTGATCTCCGGTGTCTCAACTGTGCCACAAAGAATGTTTTCAGGGCGTAACGTAATAAAGTTACCACCACTGAGTTCAGGAGGCAAAGGGAGGGTGTCGAGTACAATGATGATGCGCAGCTCTGCGTCCCGGGCCATAAAGGCAAGTCGTTCTGCCGGAAGGTCTGCCGTTAATGGCAGGTAGCAGGCAGCGGCTTTCCAGATTGCAAGAACAGTTTCTGGCAGGGAAGCTGACCGTTCAGTAAAAACACCGACCGTTTCCCCACGCTTTACACCAAGTTTGAGCAGGGCATTGGCCAAGGCATCAGTCCTAAAGTTTACTGTTTTGTAGCTTTGCATGCCAGCATCGGTTACTATTGCCGGATGTTCAGAATGCGTTTTTGCTATCCTGCGAAAGAGCTCAGGGAAGGAGGTCGCTGACCAGGAGAGGAGAGGGCCCTGTTGCCACCTGTCGAGCAGCTGTTTTTCTTCAGGCAGAAGACGAGGAAGCTCTATCTCGTTGTGGTAAACTTTTCCCCCGAGAAACCTCATCCACCCCACAAGTGAATCAAACCAGCCATTGGCGGTATCCTCCGTATAGATGGCGGCATTAGCATACCATGTCACGATAAGGCCACCATCTGGCACTCCTTCATGCACAAGCACGAGATCCTGTGCTGGCCCATTGCGTCGCAGCTCATAGCTTATCTCACCAGATTCCGGAAGTGCAATTCCGGTAAAAATGAGATCTGATTCAGATGTGATCTCTACAGCCGGGTTTTCTGTGGCAGCTATATCAAAGAGAGGATAACGGCCAGGGTTTGTTGCATGAGTATGCTCCTGCCGGAAATCACCGTAGATACGGGCAAAAGGGTAGCGGGAGTGCTGAAGTGCTTCAGCAAGATTCTGTTGCATAGTCTCAACCGATCGCTCGAAAGAGTGTGATTCGGCACCATGGCATGCAAGAGGGAGCATATTGATAAAGTAGCCGATTGTTTGCGCTTCAGCTGCAGATTGGCGGTTTGAGGCTGCTGTACCCAGCAGAAAGCCTGAGCGTCCGGTTCGACGCCGTACTTCAACTCCAAGCAAGGTGAGCATGAGCGCATGGAGCGTCGCCTTGTTTCTCTGTGCAATGGTGCGCAGCGCATCGACCGTGCTCCGGTCGAGACGGGTTCGAAAACAATGGCTTCCCGGGCAGGAGGTGGCTGAACGTGTTTTTGCCCGTGGCTTGTCAAGAGGCCATTCACCGAGAGCCTCGGGTGCTCTTATAAGAAGTTCTGCAATGACACCTTTCCAGTAAGTTGCATCACGAAGAGCTTCTCTGCCCTTGAGATATGCGACCTCCCTGGCGGCACTATAATCAAATCCGATTGCCAGCGGAGGCAGTATTTTACCTTTGATCAATGCAGAGAGTTCATTGATGAGAATACCAAGTGAAAGGCCATCACTCACAGCATGATGCATGACCAGCCAGAAAATCGGCAAACACCCTTCAACCTCCATCAGGCCTGCACGCCAGAGACCCGGAGTGCTCATGACCAAAGGTGCACTCTGTCGACTACTGATAATTTGGTGTGCTTCATCATAAGAGGTCACAAACTGGAATTCAAGGCTCTTATCCAGTTTTTTTGAGATGAAACGTCTCAGAATACCGGATTCGTCTTCATGGAAGCTTGTGCGCAGCGCATCGTGTCTTTTGATAAGTTTATTCCATATCGCTTGCCATGGATTGACTGATAATGTTGTATTCCCTTGCACAATAAGTTTTAAGGAGAGATTGAACCCGCTGGTGTCGACTCCTGCCTGTTCAGCGGTCCAGAACTCGCGTTGGCCGAGCGTGCATAGATCGGTTGTTAGAGTGATTCCTGCTTCAGTTGGTTGAGCCATGCGCACTCTTTCAGCGAATCCGGCAAGCGTTGGTTCAGCGAAAAGCTCTCTGGCTGGAATCTCGCACTCAAGGGCTTTTTCAAGCTGGTGAGCAACCGCGATTGCCCGCAGGCTGTGCCCTCCAAGTGCAAAAAAATTGTCTTCACGATGTATGGGACTTTTCCCCAGTATGGTTGCCCATATTTCAGCGATGCAACACTCAAGCTCATTTTGAGGTGGCGTCAACCCTGATGGTAAGGAGTGTTTTTCCAGCAGGGCAAGAAGTGCTGATCGGTCAACCTTGCCCGAAACAGTCAATGGAATCGATTCTACAGGAATCACTCCGGATGGAATCATGGAGGACGGCACTCTCTCTCTGAGGTGCTTTTGCCAGTCAGCGATATCAGGCATTTGTGCGCCAGTTTTCAGACGGACAAATGCCCATAGACTTTTTGCTCCTTCGTGCTTTGCATGAAGGAGAACCACAGCTTGAGAGAGTGCCGGATGGGTGGATAACGCATGCTCGATTTCGCCAGGCTCAATGCGGATACCGTTCATCTTAACCTGACTGTCAATACGGCCAATGATCTCAACTATGCCATTCCTGTGCCAGCGGCCAAGATCACCTGACTTGTAGTAGCGATAGCCAGAAGGCGTCGTTATGAAACTTGAGTGCGTCAGTTCTGGCTGGTTCAGATATTCCTGACTGATGCCCATCCCGCCAAGCAATATTTCGCCTGTGACCCCCGGAGGAAGGAGCTCTCCATGCCTGTCGCAGATGTGTAGGCTTGTATTCGGCAATGGTTTGCCCGCCGATATAAAATCATGATTATCTGCATCCAGGAGAGCCATTGTGCTGGTGATGGTATTCTCTGTCGGGCCGTATGCGTTGAAATAGTGAAGCTTTGAGGCATATCTCTGCACATCGCCGTACACTGGTGCTTCGCCGCCTGTGATGAGAGTACGGAGGGATGGTGGCAGTTGTGTTCCTTCAAAAAGCGCAAGGTAGGTTGGTGTAATATCGGCAAGAGTGATGCTTGCTTCCCGCACAAAGTCAAGCAAACGGTTTGGCGATTCAATGATTTCATTGGTCACATGGCAGATCGCCGCGCCGCACGCAAATGGCACACCGAAATCTGACAGCGAGACATCGAACGATGGAGAAGCAAACATCAGACAGCGGTCAACATGAGTCAAGCCTGATATTTCAGCAGCACCGAGCGTCATGTTCACAAAGCTTCTGTGACTGATCAGCGTACCTTTGGGTTTTCCGGACGAGCCCGAAGTATAAATAATGTAGGCTGTATCATCGGGAGAGCCTGCAGTGATTACTCTTGTTGAGTGTTGCTGTCGAAACGGTTCTGATAACTCTTCAGGGCGCAATGCATTTGGCAGTTTGTCAGCTAACTGCTCAGGCACGGCAAGAGCGTCAAGCACTATAAGGTGCGACACCGCAGCATCTTGCACCATAAAGATCAGTCGTTCCTGTGGCAGCTCTGATGCCAGCGGCAGGTAGGTTCCGCCAGCTTTCCAGATACCAAGAACAGCGGCAGGGAGGTGGGGGGATCGTCCGGTCAGAACACCCACAACGATTTCTCGTTTGACACCCTGGTACAAAAGAGCGTGGGCAATGAGATTGGCCTCCTCCTCAAGATACCGATAGGAGAGGGAGCTGTTTCGGGTTATGACAGCAGGGCGATCGGCCTGACCAGGTCGGTCAACTACTCTTTCAAACAGTTCATGAAAGCGTAAGTGCGGTCGCTCAACGGTTTCGCCATCTCCCCAATCGAAAAGGAGTGTTTCTTCTTCCGGCAGGAGCTGTGGCAGTGGTTGTGCCGAACGGAGAGGATCAGCGGCAAGCCAGCGGGCCCATCCGCTCAGAGCATCTAACCATATTCGTGCGCTCTCTTCGGAGTAAAGTGCCGCATTGACATGCCATTGGAGGATGAGTTCGCCCCCTTCCTGATTCTCATGAATGAGCACCATATCCTGTCCGGGAGATATATCAGTGTGCACATACTGAGGGGATTTTGTTGCATTTATTGCCCTTGTGAAGCGGCAGGATGCACTATTTCGGCGTGTTCCTGGGTTTTCAGTTACAGCGATATCAAAAAGTGGATAACGCTGAGGATTCCGTATCTCTGGATGATCATTCCAGTATGCACGGTAGATATGAGAAAATGGTAAACGGGCATGCTGTAAAGCCTCAGCAAGAGTGTGCTGTGTTGCTTGCAAAAGATCACCAAAACATTGCCCTGCTCCCGTCTTGAGATGCAGGGGAAGCATGTTTACACCATAACCGACTATGTTGGCATCAGATGCTGATTCCCGGAGGGATGCAGTTGTGCCGATCACAACATCAGTACGTCTTGTACGACGCCTCACTTCCAAAGCGAGCAGTGAAAGTATCAGAGCGTGCAGGGTTGTTTTATGGGTTCGTGCAAGAGTTTTCAGGCCTTCAGTTGTCTGAGAGTCGAGGAGTAGTTCAAGCCGATGGCATCCAGGTGGGTTTGTTGAAGAGCGTGGCATATCAAGAGGCCACTCCTCAAAAGCGGTAACAGGGATTTCCTGTAACGCGCTTTTCCAGTATTTCAGGTCGTTGTTTGCATGGAGAGAAGCAAAGTATGCCTGCTCCCGGTACGCAAACACCGTTCCACTCTTACAGGGTACGGGAAGATCACCGCTTGCCAGTACTATGGTCAATTCATCGAAAAGCGTGCCTGTCGATTGGCCATCTCCAACAGCGTGGTGCAGTGCAAGCCAGAAATAACGCTTATGTTCATCACAAGCCTCAACGAGACCCGCGCGCCAGAGCGGCGCAACATGCATAGGCAGTGCGTTGAGCTGACCTTGCCTGATGTGAGCCAGTGCTGCGGCACTGGATTCAACTGCTGCAAATTCAAGTGTATCGTCAATCTCTTTTGCAACCCTGCGTTTCAACTGACCGCTCCCATCATCCTCAAAAAAAGTACGCAATCCCTCATGGCGTGCCACCAGAGTTGACCAGGCGTTCTGCAAGCGATCTTGAGTGATCTCCCCGTTGACGAGATAGCAGACAGGAATGGTGAATGTACGGGTATCCAATCCTGCAGATTCTGCAGTCCAGAACTCTTTTTCTCCCTCGGATGCCAGATCAGTGATAGTCAGAATCTCTTGCTCCTCAAGAGCTGGCAATGACTCTATTTGTTCAACAAAAGCCGAAAAAACCGGAGCAGCAAAGAGAGCGCGAGCTGAAACTTTTCGCCCAAGACTCTCAGTGATACGGTGTGCCAGGGTTACAGCAAGCAGGCTGTTTCCTCCAAGTGCAAAAAAGTTGTCATGTCGGGTAACGGGTTGACCCAGCACATCACTCCAGATGGCCGCAATGTGTTGCTCAAGTGGGCCCTGAGGTATCTCGCGATCAACCCTGTTATCCTGCTGCTTTGCAAGAGCGAGAAGCGCATCCCGATCGACTTTTCCTGCGAGTGTAAGAGGGAAGGTCGTGAGAGATATGATACTTGCCGGGATCATGTGTACCGAAAGCCGTTCAGCAAGAAATGCCTTAATCGAAGCCTCGGCAGGGGATTCATTAATTTTTGGCTGAATAAATGCCAAGAGCACCTTAACGCCACTATCAAGTTCCTCTGCAACAACAGATGCATTGAGGATTGCTGGATGCTTACACAGTGTCTGCTCAATTTCACCAAGTTCAACACGTTGTCCGTTCAGCTTGATCTGATGATCAATACGTCCGCTGATCTCTATTTGCCCATCTGCTGTCCATCGGCCATAGTCTCCTGAACGATAGAAGAGTCCATCAGGTGTCGATACAAAGCACCCTGCATTCAGCTCATGACGGTTCACGTATCCATGCGAAATCCCCATACCACCAAGCCAAAGTTCACCCTCAACACCGGGAGGCACCTGAGAACCGTTACTGCGCTTTATCGAAATACGCAAATTTGGGAGGGGTCGTCCTACGGTTATGGGAATTTCCGGATGGTGATCGCTCATCACACGTCCTCCTGCAACAACGATGGTGGCTTCTGTCGGTCCGTAAAAGTTCCAGAACTCACTCCGGTCGGCATGATGTCTTACATCGTTATGATTTGGCGCCTCACCACCAGTAAGCAGAATGCGCAATCCCTCAAAAGGCAGCTCTTCGCTGACTCGAAGGTATGAGGGAGCATGGAAGGCGACAGTGACACCGGCTTCCCGGTAGTAACGCTTCAGTAACCAGGGATCTTCCCTCAGGGCTGGTGATACAGGTACCAGAGCGATTCCATTCAATAACCCGTGTCCCAGCTCCCAAAGGGAAGCATCAAAGCCTATGCTGGAGACTAATGACATCCGGTCTTCAGGCTGCAAACCAACTCTTTCGGCAACTCCAAGAACGGCATTGATATAGGCTCTATGTGTTACAGGAACCCCTTTCGGTTTTCCTGTTGTGCCTGATGTGTAAATGATGTAGGCAATGTCATCCGGTGAGCCATCAATGTGTGGACGTTTGCTGGATGCCTTGCACTCCTCAGGTCGGATAACAGGGGCGACAGAATCACAGAGAAGTTGCGGTATGGCAAGCCCGTCAAGAACGACAAGAAATTCCGCCCCTGCATCTTTTACCATGATGGAGAGTCGGGTTGCAGGATATTCACCGGGAAGCGGCAGATAGGTTGCACCCGCTTTCCATATTCCCAGCACGGTTGCAAGGATGTCAGTCGGGCCGGAGGCGAGCACAGCAACCCTGCTTCCTCTTTCGACGCCCTCTTCTATCAGACGATGAGCAATACCATTGGAACGTTCATCGATCTCTTTAAAGGTTTTATTCCTTTCCCGACTGACAATGGCCGGTCGCTCTGGATGCTTCTCTGCCACTGCTTGAAAAATTTCAAAGCAGCGTCTTTTAGGTCGAGCGATCTCCTCTCCTTGTTCCCATTGTTCAAGAAGAGCTTTTTCCTGGGGAAGCAGTGCAGGAATTGGCTCTTCAATCCGTTCAGGCTTTTCAGCAAGCCATCGTGCCCATGCCGCGAACGAAGAAAGCCACCCTTCGGCACTCTTCCGGGAACAAACATCAGGATTCCAGGTCAGGAGAAGATTCACTCCGCCACCACTTTCCGGGCAGGGTTCATGGCTGAACGAAAGATCAAGACCTGCAGCCGGGTGTTCAAGTTCTCCGGCCAGAGTCAATGGCTCGAGGGTAATACCGGCAACATTATCGATGCATATCCTTGGTGGAATAGCGGTCAGGGCGATATCAAAGAGAGAGGCACGTGAACGCGAACGAAGGTCTGGATATTTGTGCCGGAACTCCCGATAGAGAAGAGCTGCAGGATATGTGCCATGTTCGACTGCTTCAGTGAGCGATGACTGGGTGCTTTGAATCAGAGTTGAGAGGGGGATGTTGCCCTTCTGCATGAGGATTACAGGAAGAACATTAACGAAGTGCCCGATGGCGTTTTCGCCTCCAGCCGGACGGATCGATATTCCGCTGCCAACCATGATGTCTCCCTCTCCACTTCGTCGTCTGATCTCGACGGCAAGGAGTGAGAGTAACAGCGCATGCATACCGGCTCCATTTTTTTTCGCCAGGCGACCCAGCCTCTTCACTGTTACAGCATCGAGCTGTTCGGCAAGCGGTTTCGCTCCTCTTCCGCTGGGTAACGAGGCCCGTTGACGGTGTGACTCCCTTACATATTCATCGAAGGCTCTGGTGCCTCGTCTGATAAGGGATTCAAGTTTGTTTCCCCAGAACTCCCGGTCACCGGCAAAGCGATCGGAAGCAAAGTAGCGCTGTTCAGCATGACTTGCCATGGCGATGCCGTTTTGCGCTGCGGGTATAGGTCTGTCAGCAAGAAGATCAAGCAAATCCTCCTGGATCAGTCGGGCTGATGTTCCGTCAACTACCGAGTGGTGAATGACGAACCAGAAAAGTGTTTCATTGTCATGCTCAAGAGTGATCAGGCCCGCTCTGACAAGTGGTGGAGTTGTAAGCAGAAAGCGCTCATTTGCCCAATGTTTCACGATCTCCCTGGCAACCTCAATTGATGAGCATTGATCCTGCAACAATGATGCATGACCATGAAGTTCATTGAATGGAGTAGTTCTCCAGCGAAGCTCTCTCTTTTCATCCATATAAAATGCAGAGCGCAGGGCGGCATGTCGTTCAATCATGTGTGACCATGCCGTTTGCCATACCCCAGGTTGAGGCACCCGACCGTGGACTCTCAGAATCCGCACAATATGAGAGGCTGCCGCTGATATGCCGATTTCCGAGGCAATCCAGAAATCTTCCTGATCAGAGGTGGCAATATTTTCAGCTGGCGTATCATCGTTAATGCCGGAGGATTGATCCTGTAACATTACAATGTGTGCAGCAAGTGATTCCACCGTCAGAGAACTCAACACCATCTGAACAGTGACCTTATATCCCGTCATTCGCAACCGCTGGCTTACTGCAATAGCCATAAGACTTGTTCCACCAACTGCAAAGAAATTGCTTTCCCGCATGATCGGCCGCACATCAAGGAGCTCTTCCCAGATCCCTGCTATTAAAATTTCCACTTCACCTTGAGGCGGCATCCCTCCCGCCAGTTCAAACTCTTTGCGATAAAGAGAGTCCGCGATATCAAGCAAGGCCTTTTGGTCGACTTTACCTGCTGAATTAATCGGGATTTTTTGCAGGAGTGCGACCTGGGCAGGTATCATGTATGATGGCAGCGTTTTCCTTAGAAATTCGCGCCAATCAATCTCTTCTGCCTGATTGGTATCAGCACACTCCACACAGGCGACAAGTCGCCCCTGCAGGAACAAGGCTGCGGCCTGTCTCACGATGGGGTTTTGACGCAATGCAAGTTCAATTTCGCCGAGCGAGACCGATTGTCCGGAAATTTTCACCACGTTGTCTGCCCGTCCGAGCGCCTCAAGCTCACTGTTTTTGTTCCAGCGAGCGAGATCGTGTGAGCGGAAAGCACGTCCGAAAGGTGTTTCAACAAAAAATTCGGCACTCAGTTGGGGCTGTTTGAGATAGCCTGGCGAAATACCGATGCCGGTGACATAGAGTTCTCCGACCTCTCCTTTCGGCACCTCATTACCAAAATTATCGAGCAAATGAACAGCATTATTGGCAAATGGCCGGCCACTTGGAATCAGCCCCTCTTCTTCAGGATCAACACGATGCATGCAAATCGCACCACAAACTTCCGTAGCTCCGTGTACATTCCAATAATCAACAAATTGTGCATAATATTTTGCATCATCGATATTAGGGCGTTCACCAGCCGTAATTATACAGCGGAGTCCATTTGGTACCGTTCTCTTCAGCAGATGCAGATAGGATGGGGTAAACATTGCTATCGAAACAAGATGTCTACCCATATACTCGAGTAGATGTTCCGGGTTGTCGATTATTGAACGGGATACGGGGACATAAGCTGCTCCCGAGATCAATGGAAGGCAGAGTTCGCGAAAACCAAGTATAAAACCTGGTGAGGTCGCAAGCAGAATGCGATCCTTGCCTGATATTTTATGTGCAGCTATATGACCGCGAGCCATATTGACACAGGCATCATGCTTGATCATTACTCCTTTCGGAGTGCCGGTAGATCCTGAGGTAAAAAGAATCGCTGCCAGATCAGTTGCATGAGAGTTTATTTCAGATCGGTGAGTGATTCCTTGCCACTCTTTGGACAATTCTTCTGGCCGGATAACAACATCTGACTGAACGGCTGAGCAATTACTTTGTACGGCATTAAGCAGTGCTTGGGGCGGTTCTATTCCATCGAGTACAATTAATTGCCGAATAGAAGCTTGTTCAGCTATATTTCCGAGACGGGCAGGAGGCAGCTCCGCAACCATTGGAACATAGACAGCTCCAGCTTTGAGTATTCCGAGAAAGGCAGCGGGTAATCCGGCAGATCGCTCAGTCAGAACACCGACTGCTTCCTGTGATTCAATACCCCGGCTCAGCAGTTCCATTGCAACTCTTTCAGCAGCAGCGTCCAGTTCGGCATACGTGACCAAACCGTTATCACTAATAAGCGCAGGGGAGTCAGGTTGCTTAAGTGCTAAATCCCTGAAATATTCATCTATGTTGTGGGAATAATGCATGCCTTTTTAGACTGTGCCTTTGTTATCAGGGAATAAAGCACTCTGGTAACCCAGGCAGCGGTACCCGTTTGCAGCTGAAGCCCGATCGATGGTACGAACCCATTCAGCCTTTGCACCCAGTTCATGTTTTACCCAGTTGCATAGACTGATGGTTATGCCATGCTCTTCAGATGCTGACTGAATTTTTTTGAGATACTCAACACACACACTACGTTCTGGGGCCAGTCGTGAGCGCTGCTTTATGTGGTTTTGATTGTCTTCCGCCAGATATGGCTGGAAAAACTCACCGATGAGGTGTGGGTCGAAATGATTGATATACTGTGCCAGAATAACCAGATTTCTTATTTCGGTTGTAAGAAATTCAGGTTTGATGTTTCGGACGCCAGCCACCGCCAGAAGCGAAAAGTAGTTGTGGATGTTCTCATCAGTCAGGTAAGGAAGCATAAGTGGCTGGCACAGGACTGACTCGGCATAGAGACCGATTTTCCGGCACTGAACAAGCAGATCAAGCCGTTCTTCAATGGATGCGGCATTTGGTTCAAGCACATCACGAAGATAGTGAGGCATAATGCCAATACTGCCGTTCAGTTGAATTCTTGATGCTATGAGAGCCATAAGAGAGAAAAGGGAATCGCCCTTATGCTGGACTTGCAGGTGTTTGGTACCAGCCTTTGTTGCAATAAAAATACGCACTGCTGAGTCGGGGTATCGGTCAAAGTGGCGTACAAAGGTTCGTATTATGTCGTGCGCTATACCATTGAAAAGGTGCGGTTCAGAGAATGCCTCGGTTTTGGGCGAAAAATAGTAAAAAATCGGATTGTTACGATTGCGCTCCAGAGAATTAGCCAGTCGCTCAGTGTAGTTTGTATAGACGGTAATTGGCCTGACGTGATTACCATCGGTTACCAGGCAGTACTGACATGCAACAGCGCATGAACCTGCCGACGGTGATACCTCAAGGACATTGGTCGGGCAGAGGCCCGTATAATTGTGTATTTCAAGCTCCTCAAGAACATCGGTCAAACCTTCAACATAATGGTTGCCAGCCGTTAGATTTTTATTGTTGTACAGTTTGGAAAACCATGCCGATCCAAGCAAAAGCTCGGAGGCCACTTGCTGGCTTATTGGATAATCTACACCTGATTGTTTTAGAAGGTTTACATCAATCTTTATCTGGACAAACTCTTCTACATCGTAGCAAGCAGGTTTGGTGGTGATATAAGGAAACGGAACCCCGGAAGGAGTCTCACCCTTTTTGGGTTTAAAATCGGTATCAGCCAAACGGCGTCTGTGATGAGGCATAACTTTTAATTTCAATTACTCATTTGCAGAGTGTTACATAATGCTTGTGGTCTGGGATTGTTATGTTACGCACACATCCCATGAATGGTTGGCAATCAAGTATTGTGCTCTATTGAAGTAAACTGATTTTATATCTATAGTATATACTAAGGATAAGAACAATTTAGCAGTTTAAAAAATAGAAAGAAGTTGGTGAAGGTGACAATGAGTGGAAATTTATTTACTATAAATAATACTATTATTATCAGTTAAATGTTATTTAATGGGCATAAAAAAACTGTTGCCCAAGCTCTTGACCTTGATGAAATAAGTATTGAATTGGTATTTTTCGTCCTATTTATATATATTACATTTGTTTACAAATAGTATGCAGCTGTAATGAAATGTGAGGAATGCTTGTAATGAAATCACTTCGTGCATGGCTTGCCAGTTTCAGTTCCTATAGCAGATCTTTTTTAAGACAACATCTCCTGCCACTGATCTCAACAGGTTTGGTGCTGTGTCTTGTTTTTGTATTCTTTTTTAATCGAATTGTCATCTCTATCCACTCTGGCGAGAAAGGGGTCTTGTGGAGATGGTTAGGGGCGGGTACTGTTATTGATACGGTTTATCCTGAGGGTGTACACGTGATTTTGCCCTTTAACAAGATGTACATCTATAACACCCGAAAGCAACAGTTTCATGATTCGATTGACGTTTTGACCCTGGATGGCCTTACTGTAAAGGTAACCTACACGATTCGTTACTATCTTGAACCATCCACACTCCCTTTGCTCCATCAGATCGTAGGGCCGGACTATGTCAACGTGGCAATCCGTCCTGATATACGATCTGTTATCCGGACTCTGTTCGGGCAGTACAAACCGGAGGAGATTTACACTTCACAAAAGGCCATACAACTGCTCGTCAGTGAGCAATCAAAGATTCATCTTGCTGCCCGTTTTGTGAAGGTTGATGATGTGCCCATTGAATCAATCACCCTTCCTTCCAAGATTTCACGTGCTATTGAAGATAAAATGGTTCAGCAGCAACGAGAAGGCGAGTATGTCTTCCGGCTCTCTATTGCTAAAAAAGAATCTGAACGCTTACAGGTTGAATCCGAGGGTATTCGTATATATAACGATACCGTAAACAAAAGTTTAACTCCTTCGGTTCTCAAGTGGGAAGGTATACGGGCAACACAGGAATTGTCAAAATCACCAAATTCCAAGGTTGTTGTGATAGGTTCAGGCCAATCAGGCCTGCCGATTATTTTAGGCAAGGATTAAGCGATGAAGAGGCTGCTGTTTACCCTGCTTGCAATCGGATTGATCGCACTTGCATTGTGGCCGCAGTTTCTCTCTTATGAACAGAAAGGAGTAGGTCGGTTCAAAGTATTGAGCCAACCATCAAAAGAGGTTGTTGTGGGTGTTTGCTGGCCATTTGCCATAAATCAGGATGGCATGCATGATGGTATCCTGCTTGCCCTGGATGAAATCAACTCCCGAAAGCTCGCAGGGGGATATACTCTTCGTCTGGTTATTCGGGATGATGGTTTTGATCCCGTAAAGCAGAAAAATATAGCCATCGAGTTTGCCAACAGACCAGAGATGAGTGCTGTGATCGGGTACTATGATGACGGGCCGGCCATCCAGGCATCGGCACTCTTTGAGTCAAGCCGCTTACTGCATCTTATGATTGGTGCAAACAGCACAGATATGACATCGCACGGATTCCAGTATATCAATCGCACCATACTCTCCAGTGATCGGATTGCATGGCGTCTTGCCCGGCTTACGAAAGAACGTGGCTATCGCAACGTTATTGTGATATGGGAAGAAGATGCTTTCGGTGAGGATATGGCCTATCAATATCAAGCCGGCCTTGATCAATTAAATATCAATGTAGCCTATCAATCCTCTTATTCCCGTAAAAACGTTGATTTCAGGTTACTGGTCAATGATCTGAAAATGACTAATGCTGATTTGATTTTTTTTAGCGGAATCGAGCCCGCGGCAGGGGATTTTTTACGCACGGCTCGTAAAGTAGGGTTAAATATTCCCTTTGTGGGTTTTTTCGCCGATACACCCGAAATGCGCACTCATGCTGGTTCAGCCTATGAGGGTGCCATGTTTGTGGATTTTTACAATCCCCAATCCCCGACTCCCGAAAACCAGTTATTTGTGAGCAGGTATTTTGCGCGATATGGCAAGTTCCCTGATACCTGGGCGGCCCAAGGCTACGATGCATTATATATCCTTGCCAGGGCAATCAAGTTCACTGGATCACGTAACCCCCTCGATTTGTCCTATGCCATTCGCTCTTCGGAAGTATGGGAGGGTGCCAATGGCAGGTATAAGTTCGACAGCACCGGCAATCTTGAAGACAAGCCCCTTGTTATCTATAAGATTCAGAATCAGGTACCTGTATTGATGCAAAGGGATTTACCCCAACACCTGAAATAGGGATACCCTGATAAAACAGATTTTATATATAACATTTCTTTAGATATTGAATATTTTATATCTTTAACCTATGAGTAATAAGTGAAATCAACTTTACATAACAATTAAGGAAGGGGATTACTTATGAAAGACAATGCAGTTGAAGCTACGGCTGAGGTGGTATCTGAAAGTGTAAACGATACACTTGATCGCGACAAGCGTCTCTATAAGCATGCAAAAAATCATATTCTGACATCAATGGGTATAGGACTTGTTCCGTTGCCATTAGTTGATTTAGTTGCACTGATAGGAGTGCAGCTTGATATGATCAGGACTATTGCCAAAGAGTATGATATTCCATTTCGAAGAGATGTTGGGAAATCTGTGATAACAACCCTGCTTGGCGGGTTTATCCCTGTAGCATTGGGCGGCACCCTGGCCAGTCTGATTAAATGTATTCCTTTGATTGGTCAGACAACAGGTGCGGTAACCATGCCGGTTATCTCAGGCGCTTCCACCTATGCGATTTACAAGGTATTTATACAGCACTTTGAGTCAGGTGGAACATTTCTTGATCTCGACCCAAACAAAGTCAAGGACTATTTTGCCGAGCAATTTACGAAAGGAAAGAGAGTTGCTGCTGATTTGAAGAAAGAGGAGAGTGTAACCCCAAGCTGAATAGTGCGGGGTGTTGCATACTCTTCGGAAAGTGGCACTATAAGAGCGAAGTCGTTCTTATAGTGCCTTATCAGCATTGATCTATCAGTGAATTCAATTCCAAGAGGAAAGATCATGATTCTTCAACTGTTATACATTGCTCTCTGTTTTGTCATTGCTTTTATTGGTTCAAACAGAAAGTTTGGGTTCTGGGGCTATTTTTTCTGCAGTCTTTTTTTAACTCCTTTCATAGGAGCCCTTGTTCTCATTGCTTCTGATCCTCGACCGAAGCCACCGAAGAAATGCCCCAGGTGTTCATATATACTTTCTGATTCAACCACACATCCCGATTAACTCAGTGGCAAGTTTATTTCTGCAATGAGCGCGCAAATATATTTTGCCCGTTATGGATCAACTCTCTCTGACAGACTTTTTGACCATTATCTTGCACTTATCCCCGCAGGGTTTCGTTCATCAATACTCCGATATAAACGTTTAGAGGACCGGGTTGCAACTCTTTTTGGTAAGTTGCTGCTGATGAGGGCGTTACAGGATCATTATACTGATAACGGGGTCGATAAATTTTACTCTCTGCAGCTTTCTGACTTTGGCAAGCCTTTTCTTGAAGAGGGGCCGGAATTTAATATCTCACATTCCGAAAATATCGTTGTTCTTGCAGTAACCAGCAATCAACCCATAGGAATTGATATTGAAAAAATTCGGTCTATTGATATCAGTGATTTTACTAAAGAGCTGCCGGAAGTAGCAGCCCTTATTGAGCACCATGAAGTGGATCAAGCCAATCATCTTTTTTTTGATTGCTGGACCAAAAAGGAAGCTGTTTTAAAGTGCTCTGGTAAAGGTCTTTTAGTCCCCTTGAAACAGGTTATTCTTAACGATGACAATGCTATTTTTGAAAGTAAACAATGGTTTATCAAAAAACTGTTGATCGATGAAAGTTATTGTTGCCATGTCGCCACACACAAACCTCTGAAACAGTGTACCGTTGAGTGTGTGGAGTTGATGAATGGCTTTTAAACATAGCTCGAATACCATGCATCACAAAGAGGAGAGCATAACCACCAATAAACCGGAATGGGTTGATGTGAAATACCGGTTTTATCCACTTGCCGAAGCAATTATAATTGGGGTAGTATCGTTCTGTGCCATTTTTTTAACAACATATTTTATTTACGTTCACACGCTCAATGCCCAGAAAGGGGAAATTCGTGAGGGGCTGTTGCGCACAGCGGCAGTATGCGCATCGTTTATTGATGGTGACAGTCATAGAGAGTTTATATCAAGGGATCAGGAAAATTCGGCTGCATATTTCAAGGCACTGCAACCACTGAAAAATACCTTACAGGCAGATTCCACTATAGCCTATGTCTATACCATTGTCATGAAAAATGACAGGGTCTTTTTTGTGCTTGATCCCACTCCTCCGGGCATGAAAAATCATGATGGCATTGAAACAAAATCGCATATCATGCAACCCTATCCTGAAGCGAGCCCGCTCATTCTCAAAGCATTGAAAGAGCATATCAGTGTTGTCGAGCAGGAGCCCTATTCAGATCGATGGGGTTCTTTTTTAAGCGCCTACATTCCAGTATATGATTCTCACCACCATTTTGCCTGTATTCTTGGTATTGATATACGTGCCGACAATTATTTTGCAAGGCTTGAACCAATCAAGCGGGCGACGATTCGGGCGATGGTGACAGCCTTTTTTGTCTCCTTTTTAATATCAGCTCTTGTCTGGTTTATGCGGAATTTCTCAAAAATAATGAACTACAGTCGCCATAAGATTTATGAGGATTACATGTGCCTGAAAAAACGTGATAATCTATGAAAGATAGTTATCCGGATCAGATTCAATCCGCAGGAAACGGGCAAAATAGATCGATAATCGCCCTTATTCTAAGTGCATCGGCAACACTCCTTCTTGCTGTTGCAATGGGCCTGTCAGTAGTCATAATTCCCACTACTCTTAAGAACAATGGAATATCGAACACCCTCATCGGGCTGATCATGTCTTTGGAGACTATCGCCTCGATCTTGATAAGCTTTTTTTTCCCAATGCTTTTGCATTTCATAAGCATGAAAACCGGACTTATCCTTTCCACGGTTTTGCGTATTCCATCCCTTCTTCTTCTGGCATATACGTCTAACCCCTTCATTTGGGCATTAGCTGTTTTTCTTAACAGCGTTGGATGCTTTTCTTTTTTGATTTTGCTTCAGACATGGATTGTCGGGCTTAAATTCAAGAGAAACCAGGGTTTAATGGTTGCTCTTTACAGCACCTCTCTCTCTCTTGGCCTGGCCATGGGTCCAATACTGCTGGAATATGCCGGAAAATTACTCTCCCTGGTACCACCTGATATAAAGGATTTTATTATAAAACAAACACTTACTTCTGATGTTACATTACATGGAATGAGTCCGCGATTTTATTTTATTCTGACGGCATCGATCAGTCTTTTGGCCTTATTGCCAATTATAATGGGCTTCGTTTATATCCCTTCCTTCAAATTTAAAGGAAGCGGTGATATTTGGAAAAGTATCATGCATGCCAAGGGGCCGATGTTTGCTATAGCAATGGCCGGAGTATCCTTTTTTGGAGTCTCTGCTTTTATCACTCTCTATGGGCTTAAAAATCAACTGACATTACAAGAGTCAGCTCTGTTGCTTACTTGTTTTATGATGGGTTCGCTCTTGCTTGAAGCGCCTATGGGCTGGGTATCTGATTATATCGATCGTCGCTATGTCATTGTAATCGCGGCGTTTCTGAGTATGCTTTGTGCCGTCTATCTACCCATAGCGATTTATGTGAATTATCAGGCTTTTATCCTTCTTTTTATTTGGGGTGGTGTTATAGGTGCGATATATTCAACGTCACTTGCTCTCATTGGTGATAAATATGAGGGCGAGGCCCTGGTAGCAGCCAATGCCGGTTACTCCCTCATGGAGGCGGCAGGGGGAACTGTGGGTATTCTCTTAATCGGTTACACTATGGATGCTTTTGGCTCCGATGGGTTGCCCTACGTCATAATGCTCGCAAGCATTGTTTTTTTCTCTTTTGCCCTTACTCGGTATAGGGTTGTGTAAGGAAATTATTTGGGATGACATTATGCCCCCGCTTCTTGAAATCAGGAATCTATCCTTTGCCTATGAAGGATCAACGGCCCTTGTTTTTGACCGTCTCAATCTTACCGTTCAAAAGGGGGAGTTTATTCTGATAAAAGGCCCTTCCGGAACAGGTAAATCAACACTCCTGCGGCTGATCTGTCGCCTGAACCAGCCTCAGGGAGGCTCCATTCTTTTTCAGGGTAATGACACTACCTCCATAGTCCCGGCAAAACTGCGAAGTCTGGTCAGCTATGTTGCCCAGATTCCCCAGATGATTGATGCTACAGTTGAGGAAAATCTGCTTCTGCCGTTTTCCTTTGCCATCAACGCAGGTAAAACCAGACCGGGAACAGAGGAGCTGAAAGCAATGCTGTGCAAATTTTACCTTGCCGATATCAGTCCCGTTCAATCAGCTATGAAGCTTTCGATAGGACAGAAACAGAGGCTGGCCCTTATGAGGGCTCTCCTGCAGGAACCGCTTTTGCTGCTGCTCGATGAACCAACTTCTGCCCTTGACCATGAAAGTGCCGCAATGGTTTTTTCCATTATGGAGCGCCTGAACACCGAAGAGCATAAGACATTGATAACGGTTACCCATATTGATTACAAACCCGAAACAGTGCGTCCCCTGATCTATAAGCTTGTTCATCGATCACTCCATCTCCATGAATCAGATCATTAATATCTCAACAGGCCAACTGCTGCTTGCCTTGGTCTTTATCCTCATTGCTCAGGCAACCTCTTTCATCTACCATCTCGGCCTTAATCGCGACATCACCATTGGGACGTTGCGCACCTTTTCGCAACTCTTTTTAATGGGTTATGTGCTCACCTATATTTTAAAAACCTCAAACCCATTTCTTGTAGTGAGTGTTTTTATGGTGATGGTTGTCTCGGCCATGTTTATTATCAAAGGAAGGGTCAGGGAAAAGCAGATACCCTATATCATTCCAACATTTTTCACGATGTTTGTCAGTTATCTGGCAACGGCGCTCTTTGTGTCCGGGCTGATTATTGGAATTACTCCATGGTGGGAACCACGCTACTTCATTCCGGCGGGAGGGATGGTGATCGGAAATTCAATGTCGGCGCTTGCAATCTCTCTGGAGCGGATGTTCAGGGATATGCGGCAACAGAAAGAGCTTGTGGAAATGCAGCTCTCTCTTGGAGCCAATTACCGTGAAGCCAGCCTCAATATATTCAGAAATGCCGTCTCAGCAGGCATGATTCCTTCCATCAATGCCATGATGGGTGTAGGCCTTGTGTTTATTCCAGGCATGATGTCCGGCCAGATTCTTGCCGGAACTGATCCGCTTATTGCCATTCGCTATCAAATCGTTGTTATGCTGATGCTGGTTGGCTCAACGGCTCTCAGTTCCATTATTGTGATGCTCATCGTCAGGCGTCGTTGTTTCGGCAGTGGGGAAGAGGTGCTACTTAGTCCCCATTGATTTTAATGAAGGTTTGTTGACCAGAAAAACAACAATACCTCCAATCATCATAATAAAACAAAGCACTTGCCCCATAGAAAAATTCAAAAATACAAAGCCGAGCTGAGCATCAGGTTCCCTGAAATATTCAATAAAAAAGCGGACAAAACCGTACCCGAAAAGATAGAGAGCTGAAAGAGAGCCTGTAAAAGGAGATTTTCTGCGCAGCAGCCAGAGAGTGACAAACAGTACTATACCTTCAAAAAATGCTTCATAGAGTTGAGATGGATGGCGAAGTTGATGGGTGGGAGCGAGAGGAAAATACATGCCAAATGCCGAGTCGGTTACCCTGCCGTAGAGTTCACCATTGATGAAGTTGCCAAGACGACCAAAGGTATAGCCAATAGGCACTGAAGGAATAAAGAGGTCAAATGTTTCCAAAAAACCAGCTTTCTGAGAACGGGTAAATGCAAAAACTGCAAGAATAACTCCGATCACCGCTCCATGATATGACATACCGGTAATTCCTGCGAAACGGCATCCTCCCGGAGCTGATACCCAGGGAAGAATACTACCGAAGGGATCGTGTAGAAAATCGCTCATTCCGTAAAAAAGGATATACCCAAGACGGCCACCAGCAACCACACCAACCATAACCCAGGTGAGGGCATCTCCGATAAAGGATCGCTCAAAAGGAAGCTTCTCGGAGTCAAGACGATAACGGGTAAGAAGATAAACGATAGCGAACGCCACAATGTACATCATGCCATACCAGCGAACGGCAAAAGCGCCAGCAGAAAAAATTACAGGATTCATTTGTGAAGGCAAATTCTGCCACCAGAGCACGAAATCAGTCATAAAAGTTGTTTTTTTGATGATTTGGGGAGAAAAAAAATTTAGAACCTTTGAACAAATTAAAATATAGTTAACTTAAAATCTTGCACATTTCCGTGCATGGTTTTTCTACCCATTAACATACAAATACCTAATAGTATGGCTAAAATACTTGAAGGGCCGGCCATGAAGCTATTCAACAAATGGGGCATTCCTGTGCCAAATTATGTTGTTATCATGGATCCCAACCGCCTCGAGCAGCTTGGAGAAGCTAATAAATGGTTGAGAGAATCAAAACTCGTTGTTAAAGCTCATGAAGCTATCGGCGGGCGATTCAAGTTGGGATTGGTCAAACTTGGGCTTAACCTTGACGAAGCTCTTAAGGCAGCAAAAGAGATGATTGGACGCGAAATCGGTACATCGGTTGTCCGTCAGGTTATTGTTGCGGAAATGCTTGATCATGACGAGGAGTATTACATATCCATTGCCGGTAATCGCGATGGGGCCGAGATTCTTCTTTCCAACAAGGGTGGAGTTGATATCGAAGAACACTGGGATACGGTCAAACGTCTTTTCATCCCTCTCGATGAAACTCCAAGTATCGAACATATTACTGAAGTCGCACTTGAAGCCGGCTTCATCGGTGAAATCGCTGAACGTGTCGCTAAAATCATATCACGACTCATTCTCTGTTTCGACGTCGAAGATGCGCAGTCGATTGAGATCAATCCGCTTGTCATACGCAAGAGTGATATGCGGTTTGCGGCTCTTGACGCGGTCATGAACGTTGATTGGGATGCCCGATTCCGTCATGCTGACTGGGATTTCAAACCTGTTTCAGAAATCGGTCGTCCATTCACCGAAGCTGAACAGCAGATCATGGATATCGATGCCCGTATCAAGGGATCGGTCAAATTGGTTGAAGTTCCCGGCGGAAACATTGCACTGCTTACGGCAGGCGGTGGCGCTTCCGTATTTTATTCTGATGCTGTCGTCGCAAGAGGTGGATCAATTGCCAATTATGCTGAATATTCTGGTGATCCACCGGACTGGGCAGTTGAGGCTCTTACAGAAACTATCTGCATGCTGCCGGACATCAAACATATTATTGTCGGTGGAGCAATAGCTAATTTTACCGATGTAAAGGCGACTTTTAACGGGATTATAAATGGATTCCGGGAGAGTAAATCAAAAGGGTACCTTGAAAATGTAAAAATCTGGGTAAGACGTGGCGGCCCGAATGAGAATCAGGGTCTTGCTGCAATGAAAAAGTTGCAGGAAGAGGGATTTGACATTCATGTCTATGACCGCAGCATGCCTATGACCGATATCGTTGACCTTGCCTTGAATTCATAAAAGGACGCTATCTCAGGAACCCCAAAGAGAAACTTCTAACTTATAAACCGGAAAGAATCGTGAGTATTTTAGCAAATAGGGATACACGAGCGGTCATCATTGGCGGTGTTGCCGGATTGAATGCTGCAAAGCGGATGGCCCAGTTCGACTTTCTGATCAACCGGCCACTGACGGTAGAGGCATTTGTTTATCCACCGGAAGAAGGTCAGCAGAAAGAGATTTACAGGGGCGGTGAACTGAACAACGTTACAGTTTATGCATCGCTCACCAAAGCACTTGAGGAAAATCCTCAAATTAATACGGCGCTTATCTATATCGGTGCATCAAGAGCATATCAGTCAGCAATTGAAGCTCTTGATTCCAAAGGCATCAAGCTTGTTACCATGATTACCGAAGGTGTTCCGGAGAAGGATGCCAAGCGGTTGCGTAAACATGCACTTGAGGTCGGTAAAACTATCAACGGACCATCCTCAATCGGCATAATGTCGGCAGGGGAGTGCCGTCTTGGCGTTATTGGCGGCGAGTTCAAAAACCTGAAGCTCTGTAATCTCTATCGTCCCGGCTCATTTGGTGTCATTACAAAATCAGGTGGACTCTCCAACGAAGCCATGTGGCTCTGCGCACAGAACGGCAATGGCATTACCTCAGCCGTAGCTATCGGTGGAGATTCTTATCCCGGTACCGACTTTGTTACCTACCTTCAAATGTTCGAGAACGATCCGGAAACCAAGGCGGTAGTTATTGTTGGTGAAGTTGGTGGAACTCTTGAAGAAGAAGCCGCGGAATGGTATGGAGCCGAAAAAAGACGGATCAAGCTGATTGCTGCAATTGGCGGAACCTGCCAGGATGTCTTGCCACAGGGGATGAAGTTCGGTCATGCCGGTGCCAAGGAGGGCAAGAAAGGTCTTGGTTCGGCACGCTCCAAAATCAACGCACTGCGTGAAGCTGGCGCTCTTGTCCCCGACACATTTGGCGGTCTGAGCAAGGCAATCAAGCAGGTCTACCTTGAACTCCAGGCAACAGGTGTTATCCAACCGGAACCGGAACTTGACGAGAAGCTGCTTCCTGAGCTTCCTCCGAGTGTCCAGGAGATCATGAAACAGGGTGAGGTTATTGTTGAGCCCCTTATTCGGACAACCATTTCCGACGATCGTGGTGAGGAGCCTCGTTACGTTGGCTATGCTGCATCAGAACTCTGTGAGAAAGGATATGGCATTGAGGATGTTATCGGTTTGCTGTGGAACAAGAAACTTCCTACAAAAGAAGAGTCTGAGATCATCAAGCGCATTATCATGATTTCAGCCGATCACGGCCCGGCAGTCTCCGGAGCATTCGGTTCCATTATTGCGGCCTGCGCAGGGATCGACTTGCCACAGGCGGTCTCAGCAGGAATGACTATGATCGGCCCGAGATTTGGGGGAGCAGTTACCAATGCAGGTAAATATTTCAAATACGGTGTCAAGGAGTATCCGAACGACATCCCGGGATTTCTTTCATGGATGAAGCAGAATGTAGGTCCTGTTCCTGGAATCGGCCACAGGGTGAAAAGCGTGAAAAATCCGGACAAACGGGTAAAATACCTGGTTGAATACGTGACAACCAAGACCACGCTTCACACACCATGTCTTGACTATGCTCTTGAGGTTGAAAAGATCACCACGGCCAAAAAAGACAATCTTATCCTGAACGTTGACGGTACCATCGGCTGTATTTTGGTTGACCTTGATTTCCCTGAATACTCACTGAACGGTTTCTTTGTTCTGGCTCGGACGATTGGCATGATTGGTCACTGGATCGATCAGAACAATCAGAATTCTCGTCTTATAAGGCTCTATGATTACCTGATCAACTATGCCGTGAAAGAAGAGCGTGAAGTACCGGACAAGAAGTAATTATTAGAACGCAGTATTGCAGAAGATAATTGGCTAAAACAAAAAGGCAGGAACCAAAATTCCTGCCTTTTTGTCGTTCTGAATTTCATAGATAACAGATTGACTTTTGCGGTATTATTATGGCAACTGAGTTGGTTTTTACAAAAAAAGACTCAACTTTTTTTCAAAACCAAAGGATCTCTGCATTTTATTTTTGAAAACGATCATTAATTACGTTAGACTTGACATAGAAGTCAGTCAATGGTTGGCTGGTCGCTATTCAAGTAATTTGTGCCTTGGTTACTTGCCGGTATCTCTATTTTTCAATGCACATGTTAGTGAGATTAAACAATGAATATTTACATCGGCAATTTGGCTTACACTGTTTCTGAAGATGATCTTCGTGATTCTTTTTCTGAATTTGGAGAAGTTGCAAACGCGAGCATAATCAATGACAAGTTTTCAGGTCGCTCCAAAGGATTTGGATTTGTTGAAATGCCTAAAGAGAGTGAGGCACGTGAAGCTATTGAATCAATGAATGGCAAAGATTTAAATGGCCGTACTGTAACGGTCAATGAAGCAAAACCTCGTGAAGAAAGGTCACCAAGAAGAGATCGCTACTGAGCTTTGTTTGTTTTTTTCAAAAGCCAGACAGAGCGCAAGTTTTGTCTGGCTTTTGTTGTTACTGCGTCTTTATCGATTGACCATCTTCATCATACTTTCCGGATAACGCGCTCCTGCAGCCGCCCCCTTTGGTAATGCTTCAATAATTTCAGCCATCTCGAGCTTGTTGATAACAACCGATCCTGCGGCAATATTCTCCTCAAGATAGTTTCTGCGTTTTGTTCCAGGAATGGGCACAATATCTTCACCTTGAGCCAGCACCCAGGCCAGGGCCAACTGTGCTGCAGTAACACCTTTTCGACTGGCAAGCTCTTTTAAATATTGAACAAGTTCAAGGTTTTTCGTAAAGTTCTCTCCCTGAAAACGGGGAGAGTTGCGACGGTAATCATCGACAGCAAAATCGTCAGGGCTTTTCAATTGTCCGGTCAGAAAACCTCGGCCTAACGGGCTGTAAGAGACAAAACCAATCCCAAGCTCTCGCAAGGTTGGCAGTACTTCATCTTCCGGGTCACGGCTCCAAAGAGAGTATTCACTTTGTACAGCGCTCACCGGATGCACGGCATGAGCTCGGCGTATAGTGTTGACACCAGCCTCGGAAAGTCCTATATAACGTATCTTGCCAGCCGAAACCAGATCGGCCATTGCGCCAACAGTCTCTTCAATAGGCACATCCGGATCTACCCTGTGCTGATAGTAAAGGTCGATATGGTCAATTCCCAGTCGTTTCAACGATCCATCACATGACGATCGGACATAGTCCGGTCTGCCACTTATGCCGGTGATAGGTGCCCAGCCACCGCTTGTCGATGGAGTGTTGCGCATAATACCAAATTTGGTCGCAACGATGACCTGGTTACGACGCCCCTTGACAGCCTTGCTGATAAGCTCTTCATTGGTAAACGGTCCGTACATGTCAGAGGTATCAAGAAAATTGACCCCCAACGATATGGCAAGATGGATCGTGGCAATAGATTCTGCCTCGTCCCGATGCTGCCCGTAGAAATCGGACATTCCCATGCAGCCTAAACCCTGTGCCGACACGGTTAAGCCCTGTGTTCCCAGTTTCCTCTGTTCCATAGTATATTTGTTCCTTTGTTTTTATTACTGTTCTTTGCCTGATTGGGAAAGGGTAAACTTCATTTTTTTTCAAGATGAAACGATTTTTTGAAAGAAAAGTGAGCGTGGTGCGTATTAATGTAGGAAGGGAAAAAAATAGTTGCAGTTTTTTTTAATACAAACGGAATAATAATGAAAAAGAATTTTATTGCTGGCGTTGTCGTATTACTTGCAGCTTCCGGGATTTTCGGTGGCGTTTCTTTTGCAGCTGACAAGGCAGCAGATAAGGCCGCAGCAAAGCCAGCTGTAACAACTGAAGCAAAAGCTGATGTCAAGGCAGATGCGAAAGCCGATACGAAAGCTCCAGTAGCCAAGAAAAAAGTTGTCAAAAAGAAAGCCGCCAAGAAAGCTGAAAAGAAAGTTGAAGCCAAAGAAGTAGCTCCTGCAGCAGCTAAGTAAGAAATAATTCTTTGCCACAATTGAACGAAGCTGCCAGTATTTTGCTGAAGAAATAACGCTCTATCGTCAAATGTGGTCAACAGAAGTTGTTATATTTACAAAAGCCCCTTGTTAAAGAGGGGCTTTTGTTATTTTATAAGCCAAGGGCCTCTCTGTGTGGGCCATCAAAGTATTGCCAGGCGGGTGACCTTATGGGGTCACTAAAATCCCTGATTTGCAGCAATTATATATTAAGTCACTATAAATAGATAAGTTAAATGCACAAGAAAATTCTGTTTCTGAAAAAATATTTAAAAAATCCAATAACTATGGGCTCCGTAATACCTTCTTCCAGATTTTTAGGGAATGCCATGTATAAATCTGTTAAAGAGTTAGAACACACCGCAGTTATGGAAATCGGAGCTGGAACTGGCGCAATCACACAGCATATCTCAAGCTTAAACCCTGTGTTGGTTGAAATTGACAAGGAGTTCTGTGCCTTGCTGAGAACAAATTATCCTCATCTGAACATTGTTAATTCGTGCGCATTGGAGCAGTTAAGAAAAATTGACGAGCGGGTAGGATTAGTGATCTCTATTCCACTCATTAACAACCCCTTCAAATCGTCATTTATTCCCCTTTTAAATGATCTCTACACCAAGGGATTGTTAACATGGTGCGTCATATTTACCTATGGACTCAATGACCCCCTGGAACAAGTTAATTTTGAAAGTAAAAAGAGAAAGCGTTTTGTTCTGCAAAATATTCCACCTGCCCATGTCTGGGTTTATTCATAGGCACCGGCTTAACGATAGTTTATCATCTCCTATGCTAAAAAGAACTCTTTATCTCTTTATTTTTGTTTTGGGATTTGTAGTTCCTGTCTTTGCCAGGAATGCCGTTACACCGGCTCCAGTTCCAGCTACGATTACCCTCAAACCAACTGCTGCTGAGGATGAGGCATGCAAATATATAAGTCAATATCTTCTGCAGAACCACTATCGAAAGGTATCTGTTAATGACTCTCTTTCGCAGGAGATATTTAATCGTTACCTCAGCAATCTTGATGGCAGCAAGAGCTATTTTCTGGCAAGTGATGTAGAAAGCTTAAGAAAGACATACGGAACCCGAATTGATGATGAATTACTTGCTGGTAAAACAACGGCCGGGTTTGCCATTTATAACCTGTTTCTGAAGCGGGCAAAAGAGAAGATGCGGTTTATGAAAGCAGCTGTTGATACCGTGCATTTTAACTTTTCAACACCTGAAACCCTTGCTCTTGATCGTAAAACCGATTCCTGGTCAACTGACACAAGTCAGCTTACCTCGCTTTGGAAAAAAGAGCTTAAATACCAGTGGCTCAATCTTAAATATTCTGGAGAAAAGAACAAAACCGTTCGTAATGCCCTTGTGAAAAGTTTTACAAGCAGACTGAACCTTCTGAGCCATCAGAAGCCGGAAGATGCTTTTCAAGCCTATATTGATGCTCTGACAACATCCTTCGATCCTCATACAAGCTATTTTTCACCCGATGAGTATGAAAACTTCCAGATCGACATGAGTCGCTCTCTTGAAGGGATCGGCGCCAAACTGCAGACTGAAAGTGAGTACACTGTCGTTAATGAGGTTCTTCCAGGAGGGCCGGCATTTAAAAGCAATCTTCTGAAAAAGGGAGATAAAATCATTGGCGTTGGTCAGGGGAAAAAAGCTGAAATTGTTGATGTTGTTGGCTGGAGGATCAACGATGTTGTAAAGCTTATCCGGGGTAAAAAAGGTACAGTTGTTCGCCTTAAAATTCTTCCATCAAGTCAGGCTGGTCGTGGTCCAGCAAAAATCATTCAACTTTTGCGAGACAAGGTTGATCTGGAGGAACAGGCTGCAAAGAAAGGCATCATACAACAGAATGGCAAGAAAATAGGTGTTATTACCATACCCTCTTTTTATCTTGATTTTGAAGGTCAGCAACAAAACGCTGTTAATTATAGCAGTACAAGCCGTGATGTGGCCCGTATTCTGAATGAACTGAAGGCCGAGCATGTTGACGGGATTGTTATTGATCTTCGCAGTAATGGCGGCGGTTCCCTTGAAGAGTCTGTGAAAGTTACCGGACTGTTTATCCCTAGGGGTCCGGTTGTTCAGATTAGCAATTCCAATGGAGGCAATACGGTGCTCAATGACGAGGATATGCAGGAACAGTATAATGGCCCACTTGCTGTACTGGTCAATCGTTACAGTGCCTCGGCATCTGAAATCTTTGCTGCGGCAATTCAGGATTATGATCGTGGTGTTATTATTGGAGAGAGGACATTTGGAAAGGGCACTGTTCAAAGTATTATCAAGCTGGTAAGACCAATTACTTTTTTTGAAAAATCGCCTGAACTCGGAGAGATAAAGCTTACTATTGCAAAGTTTTACCGAATTTCTGGAGGAAGTACTCAGCATAAAGGGGTTGAGCCTGACATTCTCATGCCATCAATGATCGATACTGCTACTATTGGTGAGGATACCTACACCAGCAGTCTTCCCTGGAGTACTATTTCCAAAGCATCGTATAAACCAACTGCCGAGATTACCACTGAAAAGATCACTCTGCTTCGCCAAAAAGAGGTGGAACGTTCAACTAAAACTGTATTGTTTCAAAATTATTTGCATGATCTGAAAACTCTTGACCAGATTCGTAAAAAGAAGGCGGTATCGCTCCAGGATTCTGCTTTCAAATCTGAAATTGAAACCATTAAACGGATTGAAAAAGAGTGGATTCAGGAACAGGATTCAGCAAAAGATATCAGCAAGGATGTCTTGCTCAATGAGGCCGCAGGAGTTGTGTCCGATCTGGTTGAGCTTACGGCAGGGAAGTCTGCTTCGTTGCATTAAGTTCAAGGGATTGCAGGAAAATATCTTTTGCTTTAGAACTCGTATCAATTGTATATTTGAAGAAGAGAGAAGGGGATTATTGGATAATTAATGTGAAGGGGAGTTGCTATGTTTGGATTGGGTGGACAGGAGTTACTGCTTATTTTGTTTGTTGTGTTGTTGTTTTTTGGTCCTTCAAAAATTCCTGAACTTATGCGAGGCCTCGGGAAAGGCATGAAGGAGTTTAAAAAAGCACAGGCTGATCTTGAAGATGAATTTCATAAAGCGGTTGAAGCCCCTGAACCAAAAAAAAAACCGGTTGAGAGTGCGGCTTCAAAAAATGAAGATGATGTTCCAGCAATTAAAAATTCTTGAAAATAACAAGAGAGGGGAGATATATTTTATGAAGAGTACATTGGCAAGAGTTATAGCGTTTTTTCTTTTTTTTAGTACACTTTCCGGCTGCGGATACAACAGTATTCAGCAGAATGAAGAGGCTGTAAATCACTCGTGGGGCGACCTTGAATCCCAATTGCAAAGAAGGGCCGATCTTGTGCCGAATCTTGTAGCGACGGTCAAGGGAGCTGCAAACTTTGAAAAAGAGACCTTGACAGCGGTAATTGAGGCGAGGTCAAAAGCTACATCCATTCAGCTAAAACCTGAAATGCTCAGTGATCCTGCAGCTATGGCAAAATTCCGGGAAGCACAGGGAAATCTCTCATCAACACTTTCCCGCTTGCTTGTAACGGTCGAGCGCTATCCAGAACTCAAGGCTAACCAGAACTTTAGGGACCTTCAGAATCAGCTTGAAGGGACTGAAAACCGTATCAGTGTTGCACGTCAACGATATAATGCAGCGGTAGAGACCTTTAATTTTTCAATCAGGCAGTTTCCGAACTCTATGACAAACAGCCTTCTGCTGAAACTGAAAGCCAAGGAGTACTTCAAGGCGGACGAAGCTGCCAAAGCAGTTCCGGGGGTGAAATTCTGAATAAGCAACATAGCATAACTTCAATGCGAGGATCGTGGATGGCTGCGATCCTCCTGGTTGTGATTTTGCAGTTTGTGACCTTCAGCACGGTATGGGCTGCGATTGCTGTACCGGCGCTTACCGGGCGGATAAATGATAATGCCGCAATGATATCGGCTCCTGCAAGGGTGGAGATGGAAGCAAAGCTCAAGCAGTTTGAAGCCGCCGAGTCCAACCAGATTGTTATCCTGACCGTTCCATCACTTCAAGGAGACCCAATAGAGGACTTTTCCATTCGGGTAGCCGAAGCATGGAAGATAGGCCAGAAAGGCTCTGACAATGGTGTATTGCTTATCGTTTCAAGGGATGACCACAAGGTACGTATTGAAGTTGGATATGGTCTTGAAGGCAAGCTGACTGATCTTACGGCTGGTCGTATTGTTAGGGAGGAGATTGTTCCTGCCTTCAAGGCTGGTCAGTTTGACGAGGGATTTTCCAGGGGAGTCTCTGCAATTATTGCCGCAACACATGGAGAATACAAGGCAAAACCAAAGGCTGATCGCAATGGAGAGAAGCCATCAATGTCGTTGCTGGTCATTATTTTTGCTGTTATCTATCTTATTTATCAGTTTTTCAGAAGATTCTTCTGGGGAGGATTCGGAGGAGGTTTCTTTGGTGGGGGCGGTAGCAGCAGTAACGACGATAATTTCAGCGGTGGGGGCGGCGGTTTTGGTGGTGGCGGATCATCAGGTGACTGGTAGATGGCATTTACTCAGATCTTCTCCCATTCAAACTTGCTGACATTTCTTGCTTTTGGATCAAAGACGATACCAATCAGATAGCGCGCTCCGGAATACTTCTCGTAATATTTCATTGTTTTGATCTGCTCAAGCGGCTCCTTATCGGTCACCTTGAATTCAAACAGAAAGGTTCTTCCTTCGGCCTTCAGCGTCAGGTCAACTCTCCCTTTATTAAAACGCTTTCCACTGCATGTTGCTGTATATGGAATCAATGCGGAGTTAAGCAGAAAAGGAATTGCAGGAGTCGTTATGGTTTATGCCTACTTTACATAATATATATTATACAACAAAACACCACACAAAACTATGTTGCGTAAATTAGTTTCATATAATATATATTATGTAAAGTAGGTTACTTTTCCCTAAATTGAGCGATTAGTAATGAAAAAGTGCTTCATCTAATATTTATAACGCATTATCGAATTATCGTTTCAAAACAGCTCTACCCAATGGGTTAAGAACACCATTGCAGACAATACAACCTATAACGGCTAGAAAAATAAACACTTAAGTCCTGTAATACTCAAACCAATCGCCGATAAATCGCTCAATTGAGGTTTCCATAATGACCTTGAAGCGAAAGAAGTATTGAAGATCTTTATCAGCTCTGCCAGTAGACTTTACTGTATGCCTTCCCATATCTGCTTGACATCCTTTACCTCTCGTACACTTCCTGCCGCAATATCCTCCTCAGCTTCTTTAAGAGCTTGCAATAACTTGGTATTGGAAAAATACTTATCAGTATCACTTATTTTTTTTGCTGGTACGATTTCATAGGTCTCAGTGTTGCCACACTGGACAATAACACGTTCCATATTGGTTAAATTCATTTGAAGTAGTCAGATCTTTTGCGATTGCTGCTTTGGCTTTAGTTTGATTTCCAGTTCGCAGCCTACTGCCTCAGCGTACCTCCTGAGCGTAGCAATGGATGGTGCGTGCTTGCTGCCGGATTCCAGTCTGGAGATCGCACTTTTGGTTGTTCCGATTTTCAGAGCTACTGCTTCCTGCGTCATACCAGAATCTCGTCGTGCAGATAATAGCTCCCTGATGAGTGCGTATTTTGGTTCAAGTGCTTCATATTCTCTACGAAAATCCTTGTCTTGAAGGTCTTTGGCAATATCCCCCTCAACATCGTATGGCACCGGCTGGTATTTAAGTTCATCCATTTTCAATCTCTTGTAATCTTTTTCTGGCAACCTTCAACTCTTTTAATGGTGTTGTCTGTTTTTTTTTGATAAAGACGTGCAGAATTATAATTTTTTTGCCTTGTAGATAACAATAGAGCGCCCTGCCGATACCATCCCACCCTTTAGGCCTCATTTCAAAAAGGCCACCCCCCATCGCTTTGGTATGAGGCATCCTCATATTTGGGCCATATTCCTTTATAAGAAGCGAAATTCTTCTGTAATCAGCCCTGATACTGGAGGGCCACCCATCAACAATATCTTTAATACTGGGATGGAAGTATTCAATCTCATAACTTATGCGCAAAGTTAGCAAATACGATAACTTTGGCCAAATAATTTCCTGAAAAAAATTTCTCATCACCCAGCAACACAAGTCAGTGACAAGAATGAGTACTTCTCTATCTTAAATTTTTGGAGGCACTTAAAAAAGTTGAGGAGGATATGTTTTACATCCCCAGAAAAGCCTTCTTGACATCTTGGTTATTCAGCAGCTCTTCGCCTGTTCCTGTCAGCACAATTGTTCCTATTTCAATAACATACCCTTTATTGCTGATGTTCAGCGACTGATAGACATTCTGTTCAACAAGAAGTACGGTCACACCGCTTTTGTTGATGGTTTGAATTGCGCCGAAAACCACCTCGGTGAAGAGTGGCGACAATCCGAGGCTTGGTTCATCCAGCAGCAGAAGTTTCGGGTTTCCCATTAATCCTCTTCCTATTGCAAGCATCTGTTGTTCACCGCCCGACATTGTGCCTCCAAGCTGATTTCGTCTATCAGCAAGTTTTGGAAACAAGGCAAAAACCCGCTCCATGTTCTGTTTGCGATCATTCTGATGCAGATAGCCTCCCATAATCAGGTTTTCAACAACACTCATTTCAGGAAAAATCTTTCTGCCTTCCGGCACATGTACAATTCCCCGCTGAACAATCGTATGCGCAGCAAGATTATGGAGTGATTCGTTATTGTAAGTAATTGTGCCCTTTGACTTTATGAGTCCTGAAATTGCTTTGAGAAGGGTTGTTTTACCCGCACCATTGCTGCCGACGACGGAGACAATCTCCCCTTCTGCAAGTGTAATGCTGATATCCCTCAGAACAGGCATTTCACCGTACCCGGCATGCAGATTTTTAATCGTTAGCATTTTGACCACCTCCAAGGTAGGCTGCTATGACTTCAGGATTTTTGGTTATCTCTTCCGGTCTCCCTTCAGCAAGCTTTTCGCCGGAATTCAAAACAACAATCGAGTCGCAGATTGAGGTAACCGCTTTCATGTCATGTTCGATAAAAACAATGGTTGCACCTTTATTTCGAACCTCACGGATGATTGTAAGAATGCCATCGGTTTCAGTATGGTTCAATCCACCGCAGATTTCATCAAGAAGCAGCATTTTCGGTCGGGTGGCCAGTACCCTTGCAAGTTCAAGCTTTTTCTTGAGACCAATCGGCAGAGATCCTGCAAATTTCGCAGCATAATCGCTCAGTCCCACTGAAGCCAACTGTTCAATTGCTATCTCTTCAGCCTCTCTGGTAACATTTGTAACAGAAAAGGCTCCAATCATAACATTCTCAAGCACCGTCAGGCTGCCAAGCGGCTTCACCCTCTGCCAAGTTCGGGCCATCCCTAAATGGCAAACCTGATCCGGTCGCAGATTGTTGATTTTTTTGTTATCAAAAATGATTGTTCCGGAGGTTACAGGGTAAAAACCGGTGATGCAGTTGAACAAGGTTGTCTTTCCGGCTCCGTTAGGCCCGATCAGCCCAAAGATCTGTTTTTCATCAACAGAAAAACTTATGTCCGAAACAGCAACGTTGCCCCCAAAATTTTTACAAACATGATTGATATGTAGAATATGCCCGATCATTTAGTCCTCCGGAAAAGTCCGAGAATACCTTTGGGGAGAAAAAGAATGCAAAGTACCGTTATGATTCCGTAGACCAGGACATGAGCATGAGCCAGGTTATCTTTAAGAAAGAGACCGAGTCCTGAGGTTTCCGAAACAATACCATGTTTGACCAGAGTCTCCCCTATCACATTTGAACGCAGCATCTCGGCCAATGGTACCAGCAGCACTGCACCCAGAACCGGCCCCCATAATGTGCCGACACCGCCGATAATTGCTGTCAGAATAATTTCAATTGAGAGTCGAAGATCAAGCACCGCTGAAGTATCAATAAAACGGATATAGAGAGCGTAGAGGCTTCCAAGAACAGATGTTAACGCTGCCGAAATCAGTAACGCCTTGTTTTTATAGAACGAGAGGTTAATGCCAAGAGATGCGGCGGCATCCTGATCCTCCCGGATTGCCTGAAGATAGAAGCCGGTTTTTGATCTCCGCAGATAGAGTGTTATGCCAAGGGTAACGACAAGTACTATCAGCATACCGTAATAAAAGGGATTTTTGCTGTTCAGGTCAAGTCCCCACAAGGAGAGATCAGAAAGCAGAATCCCCTGTGCTCCGCCGGAAAAATCAACATTGAGCACCGAAAGACGGACAATTTCCGCAACAGCGATTGAGGCAAGACCAAAGTAATGACCGCGAAGCCTGAATACAATGCTTCCGGTAATAAGGGCTATAATGCAGGCAATGATAATTCCCGCCGCCATGCTGACAAGAGGGTTTACATTGAATGTAGAGATCAGAATCATGGTCGTATAGGCGCCTGCTCCAAAGTAGGCTGCATGACCAAAGCTGTATTGCCCCGCATAACCGCCAAGAATATTCCATGCCGAAGAGAGCGCCGCCATCATCAGCACTGAAATCATTACTCCAAGTACATAGGGATTCTCCCCTGTCATCAGCGGCAACAGGGCAGCTACAGCTGCAATAATCACAATAATTGCACTCTGTTTCATTTACTGCTCCCCTTTTTTGCCGAACAATCCTTGGGGACGAAGCAGCAGCACAGCCAGAAAAATAATGAAAACCACAACATCCTTCCAGTCACTTGAGAGGTAGGTCGATGCCATTGACTCAACCACTCCGATAATAACTCCTCCGACTCCAGCTCCGATAACCGAACCAAGACCCCCAAGCACACAAATTGTAAAGGCTTTCAGAAGAAAGGTATGGCCAGCCATCGGATGAATGTAATAGGTCGGAGCTATCAGAGCACCAGCAGTTGCAGCCAACGCAGTACCAAGACCGAATGCTATGGCACTCATCTTTGCTACATTAATGCCCATCAGTTGAGCAGCCTCCCTGTTCTGGCTTGTTGCCCATAAAGCCAGACCGGTAGTGCTTTTTGAAAGAAAAAAGAAAAGGACTCCGATAATCCCGCAGGTAATCACAAAGGAGAGTAACAGGGGTACGGATAAAGAGATACCACCAAAAAAATGGAATGCACTGCTTGAATAGGTTGTTGTCAGGATCTTCGGGTCACTGGTGAATGCCAGAAGTGCGCTATTGCTCATAATCAGTCCAAGACCTATGGTCAAGAGTATCTGATTTTGATGGGGATGATTGATAATCCGGTGAATAAACAGTTTTTCAATAATAAACCCGAAAAGAAAAGCGGTTGGAATGATAAGCAGGAGCGACAGATAGGGATCAATATGCAGCAGGGTAAAGGCAAAATATGCCAGATACATTCCCAGCATCATTAGATCGCCATGCGCAAAATTGCTGATATTCATGACACCGAAAACAAGGGACATGCCTATGCCAGCCAGAGCGTAGACCCCGCCTGTAAGGATTCCTGAGAGTAGAGATTGAAGAAAAAACATTACGATTCTCCGTTTCTGATAAACTGCCGGTAAGAGAATATAACAAAGCGCCTCCGGAACTTTACAGAGGCGCCTTGCGTGCCTGCAATCTATCGAGTGAAAGGATAGATCAGTTTCTTTTTACTGAATTGAGCAGGATAGACTGTTTCATACTTGCCATTTATAATTTGCTGTACAAGCATGGGGTGGTTGTTCTGGTTGGTAAATCCGCTGTAGTCGGCAAATTTTACCGGTCCAAGAATACCATTCCAGCTTCCAGCTTTCAGACCGGCACGAAGTTGAGTGGGTGTTTTTGATTTTGAAGCAGTTACAACCATGATTTTCATTGCTTCATAGGCGCATGCTGCATGATAGGATGGTTCTTTGGAATATTTTGCCTGGTAGCGACGGGCAAAGTCCGCTGCGCCTGGCCAGTTGACATCATCAGTCCACTGGGTAGCCGAAACAACCAGATTGGAGATTTCGGTTTGCTGGGCAAACTGGGCTGTGGTATACCCGGCACCGGCACCAAGGAAGGCCTTTGGAGTAAGCCCGATTTCTTTTGCTTGACGCATCAGCAGAATAGCATCGGCATCGTAGGAAACAAGAAAAATAAGATCAGGATTTGCGGCTTTAACTTTTGCGAGAGATGGGCGGTAGTCGGGCTGTCCCTGTTGGTACTTTTCGTTGGCAACCTCTTTTAAACCCATTTTTGCGGCATTTTCCTGGGCTGTTTTAACCGTTGAAACACCGAAATCAGTAGCGGCATAGACATAGGCTATGGTTTTCGGTTTATACGCAGCTACAGCACTCATCAGAACACTTGAATAGACATTGGCCGGAGCATTCAACCGGAAAACGTTCTTATACCCTTTCATGGTAATATCTTCCTTTGCCGCAGCAGGCACAAGCAGAGGTACCTGATACTGGTCAGCCCTTGAAGCAACCACGTTTGCAGAACCTGAAGTATAAGGCCCCACAACACCGATAACACCGTCACGGGTTACCAGCTTTTCATAGGCCGCCAGAGCATTTTTCGGATCACCTCCGTCATCCTCCTTGATCAACTCAACCTGAATACCTTTTGCTTTCAGCTCTTCAATTGCCATTGCTGCACCATTGGTCAGATTTTCCCCAATTTGTGCCTCTTTCCCTGTAATTGAGTTGATAAAACCGATCTTTATAGGAGCTGCATGCCCGAGTAAAGGCAATAATAACATGGCAGTGGCAACCATTGATACCAATTTTTTTTTCATACCCTTTTGCTCCCTATGGTTTATATTCTTGGATTAAGGTCTGATATTGATATACAATTTACAATTAATAAAAGGCTAAATAGAGAATCTTGCAATTCTTCTTCCTCCCCTGCCGTCTACGTTGATATGGTAAAATCGAACGAATCGGACACTCGATTAGGAAATATTGCAGCATCAGAGAGGGAGATGATAACACTTTTCCCGAATCAGACGGAGCATCGCATCAACCACTTCAGGATCGAATAAGATACCGCGCTGTGTCTCAATTTCACTGACGGCAGCTTCGACGCCTAATGAGGAGCGGTAGGGTCGATGTGCAGACATGGCTTCTAAGACGTCGGCAACGGCAAGAATGCGAGATTCGGGCAAAATTTCATCCCCCTTAAGTGCCTGAGGATAACCGCTGCCATCCATACGTTCGTGATGCCCCCTGATGATTAGCGCAATTGGTATAGGGAACTCAATATTTTTAAGTATCTGATAGCCTTGCTCAGCATGGGTTTTTACGAGTTCATACTCAATCGGGGATAACCGCCCGCCCTTGGAAAGGATCTCCGCAGGAATAGAGATTTTGCCGATGTCGTGCACCAGTCCTATTAACTTCAGGTTTTCGCATTTCTCTTCGGGCCATCCCATTTCCCTGGCAATATCCGAAGCAATGATACCTACATGCAGCTCGTGGCCAGCGGTATAGGGATCATGAGCATCAACAATGTTTGCTATTGCATGCAGAGTACCGTTCATCATGTGTTCCAACTGCATCACAGAGTCATTCAGCTTCTTTTCCGCCGCCTTTCGATTTGTAATATCCCGTAACAAACCGATAAATCCCTGATTCTCATAATATTGCACATGAAGTTCGGCGTAAAAGATTGTGCCATCTTTTTTTCTGTAGCGGAATTCGAGTATATAATCCTTCTTGGTTTTCAAACCCTCCTGAAATAAACTGACAGCTATCTCCATGTCCTCTTCAGCCAGGAATTCGATAAAGCGATGACCAATCACCTCATTCGGTTTATAGCCGGTAATAGTTTCAACTGCAGGTGAGGCATAGGTTGTAATGCCACTTTGATCTGTAACAAAAATTATTTCGGAAATTTGTTCAGCAATAGAACGAAACCTTATTTCACTCAACGCCAATGCCTGCACAGCCTGATTACGTTCAGTCATGTCATGAATTACTGAATAAAGAAGTACTTTACCCTCTATTTCAATGCTATTCGTGAACACCTCCATATCACGCATAGAACCATCAAAACGGTGATGGCTAAAAACAAAGCGGTTTGGCGTCAATGAATGGGTCTTTTCAATCTCTTTCATCAAAATGTCTGGTGAAAAAAGATGAATTTGCTGAATTGATTTCTGCTTGAGTTCCTCAACAGAACAGCCATAAAAGCGGGCCGCCGCAGGATTGACATCGATGATATTATTCGTATCAGGATCAATAACCAGCATTCCCGCAGAATGCTCTTCAAACAGTTTCCTGAACTTTTCCTCGCTTTCACGCAAGCGCTCACTCTTGCGGAGGGAGTTGATCAATTTTTCCTCATTCTCGTTCAGAAGTGCTTTCAGACGGGAATTCTCCTGCTGTAAAAGTAATAATTGATTGTCCACTTAATTGTTTGACCTAATGCTACAAAGAAATTTTTGAGAAATCCAATATTCAAATGAGCAACAGAACCTTTGTAACACCATCAATCAAATGCGTGGTGGTGGTTCATTTGAATGATAAAGGCCTAAAAACAGCAAATGGAAAAGGGTTCAGAATCAACAGAACCTGGATGTCATTGTTAAATATTACACTGGCACCCTGTATTTTTCTATGCTCTCTCCGTTTGCTTCCAGAGTTTTAACCCATTGAGGTTTTTTTCCTCTTCCTACCCAAACAAGATATGAATCCTTCCGGTATTTGATAACAGAAGGAGTTTTAGCCGTAGGTTTTGCCTTCTGCTGAAGTTCTTCTATCGTAATATTGTAGTTGTTGAGTTTTTCCCAAATATCCTTTAGAACAGCAATTCGCTCGTTTTTTATTATTTCATCTGCTTCTTGTTGAAGTTGAGCGATTTGCGAATGTAGTTCAGATAATTTGTTCGACGACATAATCTATTTATTTATAATTACTTAGATGCCTTTCCATTTTCATGGGTTAAGATGAATGTAATAAAAATATTGCATTTGGAAAGTTTCTTTTAGAGAAAGCAAACACTTCTTATTGTTTATCGTGATATGTTATTTGCTATTATGTGTTATTAAACATCAGATAGTACAGGAGAAGAAATAACGAAAAGCCATAAATATTTCAGCAGTGAAATAGCGATATTTATATTTCAGGCTAAAATGATATATCAACTGCTATTGCAAAAATGGTAATTATCCATAACATCAATGCCGGGATGATAATAATTACCGGACTACTCTACCGTTACCGATTTTGCCAGATTTCTTGGGCGATCAACATTGCAGCCTCGGAGTGTGGCGATGTGATAGGCAAGAAGTTGAAGTGGAATAACCGTTAACAGAGGTGTTATCGGAGCGGAGGAGTGCGGTATGGAGATAACATATTCAGCCAGACGATTGATCTCTTTATCCCCTTCATTGGCAATGGCGATAACCCTGCCTTTACGGCTCCTTACCTCCTCGATATTACTGAGAATCTTTGAATAGGTATTATCCTGGGTAGCAATAAAAATGACCGGCATATCTTCGTCAATCAAGGCAATCGGACCGTGCTTCATTTCTGCTGCAGGATAGCCTTCGGCATGAATATAGGAGATCTCCTTGAGTTTCAGCGCTCCCTCAAGAGCTACAGGAAAGTTGTAGCCACGTCCGAGATAGAGCACATTGCGAGCATCCTTGAAAAGCTTGGCTATATCGGTGATATAAGTATTGAGAAGAAGAGTGCGTGAGGCTTTTTCAGGAATTTTTGAAAGTTCTGTGAGATGGAGTATCATTTCATCATGTGAGATAGTTCTTCCCTTGCTGAGTGCGAGAGCAAACATGTAGAGCATGATTACCTGGGCGGTAAAGGCTTTGGTTGAAGCGACGCCAATCTCAGGCCCTGCATGGGTATAGATACCGCAAAGGGTTTCACGGGCAATAGTGGATCCGACAACATTGCAGATACCCATGACAAGAGCCCCTTTTTCCTTTGCCACATGGAGCGCCGCCAGGGTGTCGGCGGTTTCGCCGGACTGGGAAATAACTATAACCACATCATCAATACCAACAATCGGGTTTCGGTACCTGAACTCTGATGCATAATCAACTTCCACCGGAATACGAGCAAACTCCTCAATAAGATATTTACCGATCAATGCAGCGTGCCAGCTTGTTCCACAGGCACAGATAACTATGCGTTTTGACTGCTTCATGCGATCAAGATAGTCAATTATCCCTCCGAGACGAACAAGGCCCTTTTCGGGATGCACTCTCCCCCTCATGACATTGTTCATGACTTCGGGCTGTTCAAAGATCTCCTTGAGCATAAAGTGCTCAAAACCACCCTTTTCTATTTTTTCAAGCGTAAAATCAAGTTCTGTCACAGTTTTATCCTGCGCGACATTATCAATCGACTTGACAGAATAGCCATCCCTTTTTATCACGGCAAGCTCGCCATCGGAAAGGTAAACCACCTTATTGGTATGCTCAATAATTGGTGCAGTATCTGAAGCAATAAAGAACTCCCGATTGCCGATACCAATCACCAGCGGGCTTCCCTTGCGTGCCACAACAATCCTGTCGGGCTCACGGGTTGATATGATGCAAAGACCATAGGCACCTTCAACAAGACGGAGCGCATTGCGGGTAACCGATTCAATGTCAAGAGAAGGATTACTCTTCCAGATTCTGTCAATAAGGTGAACAAGCACTTCGGAGTCGGTATCGCTGGTGAATATATAGCCTTCGGAGAGAAGCTCCGTTTTCAGCACTGAAAAATTTTCGACAATGCCGTTATGAATAAGAGCAATATCACCAGACGCATTTAAAAAGGGGTGCGCATTGCGATCGCTTGGTTCACCATGTGTAGCCCACCGTGTATGGCCGATGCCGAGAGTCGCATCCCGCATCTCGGCACGGAACGTAACGCTGTCAGTTTCGAGAGTACTGACGCTCCCCTTCTGCTTTATGACCGAAATTCGGTTGCCATTCAAAATGGCCAGCCCAGCTGAATCGTACCCCCGGTATTCAAGACGCTTCAACCCCTGCAACAGCAGAGGAGCTGCAGCTTGCCAACCTATATATCCAACAATTCCACACATGAGTGTTATGTGTTAATATTCGATCTCTCCTAAATGTAAAACGGCTTTTCCTGTTTTTACTGCCAATACGATTATGCACTCTTTATCTCTCACAATGAGACTTGGCACTACTCAAATCTGCTCCGCTGAGATCAGGTTTTATCCTCAAGGCATGCAAATGTTCCTCGTTAGCCATGAGCAATAGATTATCTCCCATTGTAAAATATATGCATAGTGTTGCGGTTTTTATACATATTTTTTTTATTTGTAAGGTGCAGGCATAACGCTTCAAGATCACGAATTTGCAGCGCATCAGCTATGTTTTTTATGGCTTGCTTGCCTGGTATTACAACCGAAAGTGGTGGTTCGGTTCGGTTATTCTGGCGGTAAATTTACCGAAAAAGTAATTTGATTATATATAAATTAGATATATACTATAAGTAGTTACTATCCGCAAGCCAGTACGATCAAGATGAACATGCAGACTCTACCGTACTTTTTTTTACATGCAAGGTGCAAGAGCGCAACAAGCGCCCCCTCATGTGCTGCAACATGAAAAAGGATAAGTTCAATTCACCCTATCGCTCGGAGTTGCGGCAGAATATCCCGGATATCCTGGCCAATTGAAATCTTGAACGTGAAGAGAAAATGACAAAGGCAAAAATAAATCCAAAACCAACAGTAACACCAAAACCGAAGCCGCAGATCACCAAGGCGTTAACGGGCATTAACGGGCTTGATATCATTACCGAGGGCGGGCTGCCGAAGGGTCGAGCCTCACTCATTTGCGGAGGAACAGGTACCGGAAAAACCATGCTCGCCATGGAGTTTTTGCTCAGAGGTGCCCAGCAGTTTCATGAACCCGGCGTCTTCATGGCGTTTGAAGAGTCGACCAATGATTTAATCGCCAATGTCGCATCCATAGGCTTTGACCTGCAGGGGTTGATTACAACGAAAAAAGTGGTTGTCGATTTTGTTTATATCGAGCGGGATGAAATAGTTGAAGCAGGAGAGTACAATCTGGAAGCCCTGTTTATCCGACTGGGTGCCGCCATTGATTCCATTGGCGCCAAACGCGTCGTTCTTGATACCATTGAGTCACTCTTCAGCAGTCTGCCCAATCCAGCCGTTTTGCGCGCTGAATTGCGCCGTATGTTTCGTTGGCTCAAGGAGAAGGGTGTTACTGCGGTCATTACAGGAGAAGGCGGCACAGATACCCTTTCCCGTCAGGGCATTGAAGAGTACGTTTCTGACTGTGTCATTGATTTAAGTATCAGAATTGAGGATCGGGTTGCCTCACGAAAATTACGTATCGTGAAGTATCGAGGCTCATCGCACGGCACCAATGAGTATCCTTTTGTCATTGATAATGAGGGTATTTCTCTCATACCCATTACCTCTTCAACGCTGGAGCACGCAGTCTCAACGAAGAGAGTTTCCAGCGGAATCCCAAGGCTTGACACTATGCTTGGGGGAGCAGGATTCTTCGAAGGCAGTGTCATTATGGTTTCCGGTCCGTCCGGCACGGGCAAGACTACCTTCATGTCACATTTTGCCGATGCAGCATGTCGGCGCAATGAGCGCGCGGTCTATTTCTCCTTCGAGGAATCGCCGGCTCAAATCATTAGAAATATGAGCTCGGTCGGCTTAAACCTCGACCAGTGGGTAAAAAAAGGTCTTCTGAGAATGGAATCAAGGCGGACTACCCAGTGCGGGCTGGATATGCATCTCGTCCTGGCTCAAAAACTGATCGCTGAACACGCCCCCAACATTGTCATTATGGATCCAGTTACAAGCTTTGAGGATATTGCAAACACCAATGATGTCAAAAGAATAGTAATGAAGTTTGTTGACCATATGAAATCTCTTGGTATCACGACCATGTTTGGTAGCTTGACGCCGAGTGGATTGCCATCAGAGAGTTCCGCTGTTAATATTTCATCACTCATTGATACATGGATTTTGTTGAGGGATCTTGAGAATAATGGGGAACGAAATCGCGGCATCTATATTCTCAAGTCACGAGGCATGAACCACTCCAACCAGGTGCGGGAATTTTTGCTTTCAGATCACGGCGTGGAAATATGCGATGTTTATGTTGGTAGTGGCGGTGTCGCAACAGGCGGAGCACGCCTGAATATGCTGGCTCAGGAAAAAGCATTGGGTCTCAAACTGCAGGAGGAGATGGAACTTCGGCAATTTGATCTGGAAAACAAGCGTAATGTTTTAGACTCCAAAATCGCCGCCATGCGAGCTGAATTCGCTGCTCAGGAGGCCGGCAACCTCAAAATGATTGCACAGGAAAAAACCCGTCAATCGCAACTAAGCGTCGATCGAACTGCAATGGGGAAAGTTCGTAACGTTGATGAACGGCATACCCCTGTAAAAGCTAAAAGGAAATCAAAATGAACGGCAGCAAATGACCGATAAACCGATTGATTTAAGAGTTCATAAAAAAACAGAATCTGCAACCGCTCCATCCAATAAATGGCTATTGCGGTTGTATGTCGCAGGAACTACCGCACATTCCATGTCGGCGATTGCAAACATCAAGAAGATTTGCGAAGAAAAACTTGACGGGCGCTACGTTCTGGAGGTGATTGATTTATATCAGCAGCCCCAACTGGCTGCCGGGCATCAGATCATTGCCATACCGACACTCATTAAAGAGCTCCCACCTCCCCTTCGCCGTATTATTGGCGACCTGTCAAATACCGAGAAGGTCGTTGTCGGTTTGGATTTAAAATCTCTATAACTATGGAAACAGCAATGAAATCTCAGGCAGAGCTCTCTCGGGAAGTAGAAGAGTTGCGCACTGCATTGCAGGAAGCCCATGCAGCCCTGGATGCCATTCGCGAGGGTACGGTTGATGCTCTGGTGGTAAACGGAAAATCGGGTGAACAGATTTTTTCTCTGGTCAATAGCGATCAACCCTATCGGATATTGCTTGAAGAGATGAGTGAAGGTGCCCTGACCGTGACCTCTGATGGCCTTATTTTATTCTCCAACAAGCGGTTTGCCCAGATGGTGAACTCTCCCCTGAACAAGGTGATTGGCTGCAACCTTCAAACCTGGGTGGCTCCTGAATATCGAAAGATTCTTGAATCACTCCTGAACATGGTGACTGAAGAAAAGCATCGAGCTGAATTCATTTTGGTTACTGAAGATGGAGCTCGACTTCCCGTTTATCTTTCGATTGGTAACGTTAAGGTTGGAAAAGAGGCTGCAGTTTTTTGTCTGGTAGCAACCGACCTGAGCGAGGTAAAGCAGATTGAGAAGATCGTCGCTTCCAAAAAAATGGCACTGGCTGCTTTACAGGCATCTCAAGAGCTGCAGGAGAGTCTGGAAGAGTCAATCAAGGCAATAGCCAATACTGTTGAATCGCGCGACGAATATACAGCCGGCCACATGCGTCGTGTAGGGCAACTGGCCCCGGCGATTGCAAGAGAGATGGGCCTATCGGAAGAGAGTATCCATGGTATTGCGTTGGCCTCAACGATTCATGACTTGGGGAAGATCAGCATACCGGTTGAAATTCTGACCAAGCCCGTAAAGCTCAGCAAGATCGAATATCAGTTGATTCAAACCCATGTCGAGGCTGGCTACGACATTGTCAAAAATATTAAATTTCCATGGCCGATCGCTCTTCTAATCCTGCAGCACCATGAGAGGATGGATGGAAGCGGATATCCGCAAGGACTGAAAGGCGAAGAAATCTTGCTTGAGTCGAGAATTATTGCGATTGCAGACGTCATTGAAGCCATGGCATCGCGTCGACCTTATCGCACTGAGCTTGGGATAGATGCTGCGTTAGCGGAAATCAGCCAAGGCCGAGGAACTCTTTATGATCCAGCTGCAGTGGATGCATGCATACGGCTTTTTCTGGAAAAAAGATTTTCTTTCACCTTGAGTCCTAAGTCTTTCAGCCATGCCTGACGCTGAAGGAGTCTGTTAATAATTAAGCAATAAAGATATAAAAAATATATTAATCCGCGCAATTTATTAACTTTGAATGTAGCTGTTGCGCGTAAAAATATTTACATATACTATATATCTCAATACAATTGGATGGGAGACGTTTTTAAAGATTCCATTGTGAACCGATCAAATGTTAACGGGTCAAATCTTGAAAAAGCATTCCGTTTTATCGTTTCATGAAACCGGATATAAACCTGGAAACACACTATGAATCGCCATCTTTCAAAAATAGCTTTCGCATTGGCCGTCGTTATCATTCTGGGGACAGGAACCTTTATTTTCTTCAGTTTACGCACACTCATAGAGAGTAACCGGCAAGTCAGCCATACGCTCAAAACGATCAACAGCCTTGAACATCTCCTTGCACACCTTACCGAGCTTGAAACAAGCGAGCGCGGTTATGTCATTACAGGCGAGGAGCACTTTCTCGAACCCTATTTTTTCGAGCTTTCACCTGACGGCATACAGCAGCAAATCATGGACCTTCGTCAACTGAGCGCAGATGATCCGGTAGCGCAAAGCTCTATCGCTTCGCTTGTACCGCTTGTTCAAAAAAAAATCCGTTTGATGGAACAAGTCGTTAATTTGAGAGTAGCCAGAGGGTTCGATGCCGCCAAGGCATCGATAACGAGCAATATCGAAAATGACTTGATGAAAACGAGCCTGAGTTTGATTGATAATATGAAACAGCGGGAGACAAGGATTCTTCAGCAAGCCTCCACTGACGCTGCAGCAAGCCTCCAATACTCGATAATCTCAATAGCCGCAGGTGGAGTATTGGGTAGTCTTCTGCTGTTGCTTTCGTTAATCCTGCTCAATCGTGAATTTGCTGCACGGAAGCAGAGTGCAGAGGCGTTGAAGCAACTCAACAGCGAACTCGATCAGCGCGTTGAAGAGCGCACTTCAGCTTTGCGCGATTACACCGAAAAGCTGCGATTGAGTGAAGAGCATTTCCGTCTGCTGGTGGATGCTACAAAAGAATATGCCATGTTTATGCTTGATCCACAGGGAGATGTGCTCACCTGGAACCAAGGTGAGGAACATCTGAAAGGTCTTGCAAATCGCCGTCTTTTTTCGGAGAGGATAAACATGATCATTGGCCTGTGTAAACGGAGCAAAACGATCGCCGCGTTGATGATAGTTGATCTGGATAAAAGCAAACAGGTCAACGATTCGCTCGGCCATGGAATTGGTGATTTGCTGCTCCAGCAGGTAGCAATCCGCACTCTCGGAATACTGCAGAGAAGCAGTGATACTCTGGCTCGTCTTGGTGGTGATGAGTTTGTTGTGCTGGTGTCACAGATTGGTGCGGTAGAAAATGCTGTCAGCATTGCAGAGAAAATCCTCAAAACCTTACAAGAACCGTTCGATATTGATGGTCATGCTATCACTATTACATGCAGTATCGGTATCGCTGTTTTTCCGGATCATGGTAAGAATGAACTGACTCTTATGAAAAATGCTGGTGATGCCATGAATTCATCGAAGAGTCAAGGGGGAAATGTCGTTACGGTTTACAGTGGTATCCGTCAGTAGAAAAATAGGTTACAGATTATTTTGAGTGCAATCGATTTGAAAATGCCTATTATTCATGAAAAAGCTCCTATTAATTGTTGTTTCAGCTCTCCTTTTCTTTACATCGCTAAGGGCTGAGATTTCACCCATTTCCATAGAGAAACTTCATTTAACTGCTGAACAGGGCATAGTTCAGGCTCGATACAATTGCGGCGTGATCAAGAGTGGCAATTTATTGGAGAGCAATAACGATATCGAAGCTATAAAAAGTTTTCGGATGATGGCAGCTGATGGCATTGCCTTGGGTCAGAACAATCTTGGAGAAGCTTATGCCAATGGTAAGGGAGTTCCCAAAAACAATCAAGAAGCCGTCAAGTGGTATCGTCTGGCCGCTCAGCATGGATTTGCAAAGGCTCAATACAATCTGGGTATAATGTACGAGCGTGGTCTGGGTGTCCCGCAAAACTTTGATTTAGCAGTGCAATGGTATCGGCTTGCGGCAGCGCAGACCGATATTGCACTTCGCCCAAATTATGCGATCATTTCCAATACCGGTGATGGGATTACCTTGAGTAACAGTGATATCTTAAAGGAGTATCATAGGGCCGCGGCAAAAGGTATTGCAGTTGCTCAGAACAACCTCGGAGCTTTTTATGAGATGGGAGAGGGAGTTACCAAAAACTCTGCGGAAGCCGTTCGCTGGTATCGTCAGGCAGCGATGCAAGGACTGGCACAGGCTCAGTATAACCTTGGCTCAATGTACGAGCGTGGTCTTGGCCTCCCCCAAAGTGATAGTTTAGCCGTTCACTGGTATCGTATGGCGGCGGCACAAAATCTTTCAATTGCTCAGTACAGCCTCGGGTGGATGTACTCCATGGGTCAGGGTGTCCCGCAAAGCGATGTTCAAGCTCTACAATTGTACAGTTTAGCTGCTCAGCAGGGGCTTGGAAGAGCCCAGTTCAATTTAGGCATATTGTACCAAGATGGCCGTGGGGTTAAACGTAACATGGTCACAGCAGCCAAATGGTATCGTCTGGCCGCGGAACAGGGACGTATGAAGCCGTTCTATGATTTCAATGTCGGATATTACAACACTCCAACGCTGGTATACGACCGAAACGAGAGTGACGTGTTGAAATGGTATTATGATGCAACCGTCAAAGGTCTTCCACAAGCTCAATTCAGTATTGCTGAGATATTATATCAGGGCCGTAACGTTAAACAGGACTATGCCATGGCGGCAAAGTACTATCGTAAGGCGGCTGACAGCGGGTTTGCATTGGCCCAGTCCAATCTTGGATTGATGTACTACAAGGGTGAAGGAGTTAAACAAGATTATAGTGAAGCTGTAAAATGGTTTCGTCTGGCGGCAGCTCAAGGATTAGTCGTTGGTCAATACAATCTTGGATGGATGTACTATCAAGGCCAGGGAATTGCACAAAACTATTCAGAAGCAGTAAAACACTATCGAATAGCGGCAGAAAAGGGGCTGTCACAGGCTCAGTATAACCTCGCCAACGCCTTTTATAAAGGAGAGGGAGTTCAACAAAACTACACTGAAGCAGCGAAATGGTACCGTCTTGCATCTCAAGGTGGCCTTGCAAACAGTCAGTTCAACTACGGGGCCATGCTTTACCAAGGTCAGGGAGTCCATAAAAACAGCGCTGAAGCGGTGAAATGGTACCGTTATGCAGCCTTGCAGAGGCTCGCTGTAGCAGAGTACAACCTTGGTTGGATGTACTACAACGGAGATGGTGTAAAAAAAGATAATGCTGAAGCACTGAAATGGTATTTCCTTGCTGCTGATCAGGGAAATGCGCATGCCCAGTGCCATCTCGGATGGATGTATGCCAACGGTCTGGGTATCAGGAAAAACAGTGTCGCAGCCCTGAAATGGTACCGCTATTCTGCTATGCAAGGCAATCCAAGCGCACAGTATTACCTGGCCGTGATGACTGAAAAAGGAGAAGGAGTGATACCAAACAGGTCAGACGCCAGACAATGGTATCAATTAGCAGCCGAACAGGGACATCCCCAAGCCATAGAAGCACTTAAACGCCTGAAAAGACCGTAAAACAATTCCGCCCCAGACTCTTCGACTGGTACATCGCATCATCAGCATTTTTCATAAGAGTCAGTTCACTCTCCCCATGTTCAGGCAGTATCGCAATACCGATGCTGCACGAAATATTAAGGGTATGTCCCTCAATATGGAATGATTCACAGAGGGCTCTCCGGATTTTCTCTGCAACGGCTTCAGCATTTGCCCTTGCATCAATTTGCGGCAGCAGCACCACAAACTCATCACCACCTAAGCGAGCCAGGGTATCGCTGCTTCTCTGCAGGACTCCGAGAGTACGGTTTGCTACCTCCTGGAGCAGCAGATCACCAATCTCATGGCCGAACATATCGTTTACAGGTTTGAATTTATCCAGATCAAAGATCATCAGCGCCCCCATTGTTCTACTTCGTTGACAAAGGGCAATGGCCAGATCTATCCGTTCCGAGAGAAGCCGGCGATTGGGCAGACTTGTCAAGGGGTCATGCATTGCAAGAATTTCAGCAGCATACTTCTGTGCCTGAAGAAGTTTACGATCATCCTCAGCTATCTTTTTAGCAACAATATCCCAGACAATATCCGCCACAATACCCAACCATTTTATATCACTGTCATCGTAGAAAGCTTTTTTGTTCCCCACACCGAGAATAGCAACCACCTTATTGTCCCGCAAGAGAGGAACAACAACTTCACGTTTTACCTCAGCATGACCATCCGGCATCCCTTTGCGATCCTTGACAGCAGCATAATCGTTATGAATAACCGCATTACGTTGCCGTGCCGCATCAGCCCATATTCCCGCACTGTCCAGCGCATAGTGCATGCCATCTCCCTCCGCCGTGCACATATTTTTTTCAGTGTTGGTTGACCAAGCCTGCAGCGACAGTGTTATCTGATCTTCAGCTACGAAATGAAAAAAGCCAATCGAACTCTCTGTCAGCTCTTCGGCTTTATCGAGTGTCAACTGCAGCAGATCCTTTATCGAAGAACTCTCCACCATCTCAAGAAGAGCAATGTGCAGCTCAGTGGTAATTTCGTAGTGCCTTCTTTCCGTGACATCATGAACAATGGTATAAAGAAATGGGTTGCCATCGGTTACAATTGTCCGGCTATAGACCTCTACATCACGGATGCTTTTGTCCGCTCTGAGGTGACGGAATAAAAAGTGTGTATTTTCTCCTGTTCTGGTTTGGTGAATAGCACGCTCTATCTCTTCAGGATTCGATGTATTGATATCCTGTATACGCAACTTGCGAAGTTCATCGATCGTCCATCCGTAAAACTCAATCGCAGCATAATTGGCATCATTAATAAAACCTGTATCCGGATTGATAATGAGCATAATAGCTGAATGCCCTGTAAACATATCCTTAAAGTGCCTTTCACTCTCTCTGAGCGATAGTTCTGTTTGCTTTTGCAGCTCTGTCATGTGCAGAGTATCCAAGGCAAACGATACATCCACACCGATTTCTTGCAGGAGCCTGATCTCCTCTTCATCGGAAAACATATCCATATCGTGAGAAAAGAGATTAAGCAAAGCTACAATCACGCCATCTTGTCGAATAGGCACCGAAGCTGCCGAGTGAAAACCATCGGCGAGTGCCATAGCACGCCACTGCTGCATTGCCGGGTCTGTCTGGATGTTTTTGCAGGCAACAACCTTTCCTGTTGCCACAGCCGAACCGATGATATCATTGGTAAAGGGAGCTTCTTTTACGTTGATCGTTGTAAAGGGAAGGGAGAGTTCTACCTCGCCGAACTCAACTGCGATTGTAATGACACCACTGACAGGATCAAGCACTCCGATCCAGGCCAGACCGAATTTACCGGACTCCACTGCAACACGGCAAATGCTCGGGAACAATTGCTCTTTATGTTTGACGCGTACAAGAGTTTCATTGATCTGCGAAAGTGTTGCATACAATCTGTTGAGGTGTTCAATTCTTAATTGATTTTGTTTCTGGACGGTGATATCACGTGTGACTTTGGCAAAACCCGTCAATTGGTGCTTATTATTATATATGGAGGTCATTACGACATTTGCAAAGAAACGCGTGCCATCTTTGCGCACCCGCCAACCCTCATCTTGCACTTTGCCCTGTTCCAACGTAGTTTTCAGTAAACGTGATGGCTTGCCTGCACTAATATCTTCCTTTGTAAAGAACAGGGAAAAGTTTTGACCGATAATATCTTTGGCCTTGTAGCCTTTCAAGAGTTCGGCGCCTTTGTTCCAGATTATGATGTTGCCGTCACGGTCGAGCATATAGATGGCATAGTCCTTCACGCTTTCTACCATCAGGCGAAAAACCTCTTCGCTTTTGCGCAACTCTTCAACGCGCTTTTCAATACGCTCATTCAGTTCTCTATTGAGCTGATGAAGCTCTTCCTCTGCACGTTTCCGTTTGTTAACTTCCTGGATGACGACAATAAAAGAAAATAACAGCAGTAAAACACCCGAACCGAACCCTGCTGCCATAGCAATAAACGTATTTCGCAGGTTTCTTACAGCATCGTTGGAAAGTTTCTGGAGATACGCACTCTCGTAGTTGTGCATCTGCCGAAGTTCACGACGGAGATCCACCATCACCTTCCTGCCGATATCGGTTAGAATCAACGCTTTCGCAACTTCAAACCCGCCAATCCTTCTCTCCTCAATGACTTTTTTCATAAAGTCAAGTTTCACACTGACAAGAGCCTCAATTTTATCGAGTTGTTGTTGTTGTTGAGGTCTATCAAAGGTTAATCGACGCAACTCCTGTATATGCGGGCCAAGGCCGTTTGTTGATGATATGGCGGCGAAATAGGGCTCAAGAAATACTTTATTGCCCGTAATGACGTAACCGCGAGGGCCTGTTTCGGCGTCAACCACCATAGAAAGCGTTTCATCAAGTTTGTGTTCAACCTTAAGCGACCGCTCAACTAAGTTTGAACTTTCACTTAAAGCCAATAGATGCAGACCCATATAGAGGCTGGTGCCAAAAATCACTACAAAAGCCAGAGCAAATGCAATTGAAGCAACGTGGTTTATCCTGACAATGCTCATAACATCGTTTTTTGTGATTATGTGATTATTTTATCATCAGTAGGCGATTTATACCTTGATCGCTCACGATAGCCGTAAGCCAACTTCCCTCTTACCAGCAAATCATAGATCCCTTGAAGCCGGCAGATAACATGAAACTGGTGAAATCCGAAATGCTCCAAAAACCCGGCCGATAAAAGGCGAATGAGATCGCGGGTTTTTTCCTGGCGCATTCTTGTGGTTGCCTGCAGCAGTACGGCGCAAATCGAGACAAAAGTGCCTAACACAACCCCGAAAATAAAGAGCAGCATAAGAGTCGTCGGAGTGTCAATTCGTAACACTAAAACAATTACAGCTATAACATAGGCACATGCTTCAACTACAGCTGAAAGAGCTTCAAATATGAAGTAAAACGGGAAACCGAACACTCCAGCCATTCCATAACGGGGGTTAAACGCCATTACCCTGTTCCATAGCAGCGACTGAAGAATTGCCCGTTGCCAGAAATTGCGTTGTGAAGCAAAGGCTTTGAGGGTTTCTGGCACCTGGCTGTAGTTCCCGGGGTCAGGAATGAAGGCAATCTCAAAATCGTGCGCATTTTTATGCTCATGGATGTATCGGTGAATTGAAACCGTAAGTTCAAAATCATCGACAACGGCGTTTATATTCGCCCCGCCAACAGCAATAAATATATCTTTTCTGATCATGGTAAAGGCTCCCGACATGCAAAGCATACTTTTGAGACGAGTCAAACCCAGTCGGGCCCACTGGAAAGATCTGAGATATTCAACCGCCTGAAACAAGGGTATCCAACGGTCTGGCAGATTACGCTTGATAATTCTCCCTTTTTCAACAATGAGTCCGTTGGCCGGACGAATGATCGCTGCCGCAGCAATAACTTTAGTGTTATAGAGAAAGGGTCAGATCATGTAGAGCAAGGCATCCTGTTCAAGCACGCAATCTGCATCGATCTGGCAGATTATCGGATAGCGTGCGTGATCAGCTCCTGCATTATTGGCATCAGCTCGTCGGCCGTTCTCCTTATCAACCACAATGAGGTTTGGATAATCACGAGACTGATAGACCGCACGTACCGGCTTTGTCTCGAGATGTTTCTTGAAAACCTTGTCAAGCGGCTGCAGTTTGAAGTAATCCATCAACAGCGGCAATGTCATGTCTTCAGAGCCATCGTTAACAACAACAACTTCAAACTTTGGATAACGAAGTTGCAGGACATTGAGGAGAGTGTCAACAATTACCTTCTCTTCGTTGTAAGCCGAAATAACTATAGATACCGGTGTGGTCAGAGGAGACTCACTTATTCGCTTGAATTCCCTAAACTGAATTCCCTGGTGGTACTTTTTTTGCTCAAGAGCACCAAGCATAATGAGCAGAAAATAGATGCCATGCATCATAATGAAGTAGATAAGGATGATCCTGATCAGGATATCCAGAACAATCATCAGATTGATATTCATGATGCCACTCGTTCTTGATCACTATTGATCAAACTTCGCTCCTGAAGCACAAGTCGACTGACCTCCCGTGCAAATTTATCATCATGAGAGTATGCTTCTTTCAATGCTGTTATGCCCTCATTGCCGAGTTCTGCCAGTGCGTTGGCAGAGTTATAACGAACCCACCAGGCTGAATCGCGCAGGCCGCCAAGCAGTATCGGTATGGAACTCTTGTTTTTCAATAAGCCTAACGCGTTGGCTGAGGTTGCTTTTACCTCCCATGCACTGTCGTTCATGGAGTTACAGAGGGCAACCGTTGCTTCGGTTGCTCCAATATTGCCAAGTGCTTTGGCGCTCTGTATGCGCAGCTCTTTATCAGGATTGCAGAGGTATGTAAGTATAAAGGGAACAGCTTCGCCGACATGCAGCAAACCAAGCGCACTGATGGCAAATACCTTGCTCTCATTCTTCGCTGTAGGCAGGGAGAGGTAGTTCATAAGAGGAGAGATCGCCTCTCTGCCCATCTCATAGATAATCTCAATCGTTCGCTCAATAGGCCACTCGGATGGCAAGGAGAGATGTTCAAGAATAGGGATGATTGTGTCGATAGCCTTTATTGTTGCAAGAGAGTGTGCAGCCGAAAACCTAACCATGAACACCTTGTCTTCAAGTGCATGAACAAGTGGAGGGATATTGGCCTGAGAATTGGCGATGTAGGGTAAAAAGGTTGCTGCCCTCTGACGCTTTCGCCAATTCAAGGAATGCGAAAGTTTTTTAAGCTCCAGGTTTGCTAATTTGTTCAACTCCTTAAACGAAAAGAGCTCAATGCACTTTAATCGCGCAGACTCACCAAGTTCTTCAGCAAGTTGAGCAACAAGACCAACAAGAAGTTTCTCTTGCCCTGAAATTATTATCTTGAGGGCAGGCCACCTGATATCTCCTTTCACATAACTCAAGAGACTTAGTCGTAAATTTTTACGTTGTTCCTGAATTTTTGCCTCGCGACGAATCGTCAGGTTATTAACAAGTACAAGAGCTATCGACAAGAGTATCACAATGCCGGTCAACAGAACAATGGCATAAGCAAAGAGAAGAAAAATTTTCATGTTAAATCGTGCACTCGTTCCAGGGTTATCAGATTATCAATGGTGTTCACCAATGACCATTTTGGCTGAAATCCAGTCATGTTATGAAGCTTGTCGAGCACAGGTCTACGACGCATTATTTCATCGATTTCCATGCCATAGGCCTCCACATAAGAGAGAAACTGAACCTTGGAGCTGCTGCCGGCTCTTTGCACAACGAGATTCGCCAGATCAAGGATGGAGATCTCCTGGTCATGACCGACATTCACAATTTCACCATTAGCCAAAGGGTTCGAAGCCAGGAGATCGAGGGCTGTTACTGTATCGCGCACATCACAAAAAGAACGGGTCTGGGATCCGTCGCCATAAACCGTAATTGGCAGATTACGCACTGCCTGGCGAACAAAAGTAGGTACCACCATGCCGTATTTTCCTGTTTGATGATGACCGATGGTGTTGAAAAGACGTGCAATAACAACTTGGATGCCGGATTTGTACATATATGAGTAGGCAAGAAACTCGTCGGCAAGTTTGGTGACGGCATAACACCAGCGTAAGCGAGCGCCTGATCGGAGAACAATATCGTCTGTTTCAGAATAACTGGTGTTTGTATTAAATCCATAGACCTCCGAACTCGAAGCAATGATGAGTTGTGTATCTGGTCGAACTCTTGCGACTGCCCGAAAGATCCTTTCTGTACCTTCAATGTTGATTTCCAAAACGTGCCGTGGATCTTCCAGTACCTTTTTTACGCCAACAATAGCGGCCATATGATAGATGCGATCAGCCCAGTTGACTGCATCATTCAAATCATTCCACATCATGATATCGGCCTCTGCAAATCGGAAGGCCGGATTATGAAGCAGGGCTAAAATATTCTTGATTGTGCCAGTAGAGAGATTGTCAACGACATAGACCGAATCGCCTCGATCCAGATAAAAAGAAGCAAGGTTAGAGCCAATAAATCCCGCCCCGCCGGTAATGAGTATATTCATGTTACCCTCCTGATCTAAATTATGTATAATCAGCTAAAAGGAAATACGAAGTCCAAGCTGCCCTCCATTGTATTGATAGTAGTAACCCTGCTTACTATGCCAGAGTTCAGTGGTTATTCCTACATTGTTTATGATCCAGAACAAACTATCAAACTGTATATATTGTGTTTGTATTGTATTGAGATTACCAACAGATACTACGGAAGGTTCAATGCCTTGGGAATAGGTAAAGCCAAGTCGATTGTTCTTTTCGCTTATCCACTGCAGCTGAGCTCTGTTTGCGAATTCAGCCTGACTCTTGTCGATCGTAGAGATTGATGCGGTCCAGGCAATTCGAAACTGTCCGGCATTTTTTTCTACGCCAAAAGTGTATATATTAAGTAAGGAATCGGAATAATTTCTTTGAGTTGTGCCAATGGTATAACCGAAACCATCAGGGAGTTTGCCATTCCAGGCAAATCCAATAGAGTTTTTTGCCAGAAATTCAGCATTTGCCGTATACCCTCCATCAACATTGATCACTGCAAAGGTAAACGGGTAGGCATAAGAAAACGATATTGACTGATCCGATAGGGCAAACCGGTTAACATTTTCAGCACGAACATTCAAAAGCCCGTAAGCTTTGAGTGGTAGAAAGAGGTTTAAATATTGAGAGTGCCAGTTTGGTGCGTTATTGGTCAAATGGTCGGCAGTATAACCAGCCTCCACGTAGGGCGATGAATCAAAAATCGATGCTCTTGTTTGAGCAGACTCCTGTGCTGTCAGCGGGCTTGAGTGCAAAAAAACAGACCATAACGTAGCTGTCCAGAAAAAAAAGATACACCGATTTTTTTTTAAGGCACAATGTAGGCCAGTCAGCAAAATAACTCATCTTGTTTGGCTTTGGCGTTGATTTTAAAGCGATCCTCGGACATTTTCAACGGTATAGGTCTTCTGTCCTTTTTGGGGAGTGAACTGGAATTTCTTTTCCTTGAAAAGCCTCAGGCAGATGGCAACAACTTGTGGGTCAAATAATCGCTCACTTGCCTCAAGTATATTTGCCAGTGCAATATCCAGACCTACTGCCGGACGGTAAGGTCTCGGACTGGTAAGAGCCTCAACCGTATCGGCGACCGCTATGATCCTTGCCTCATCACAGATACTGTCCCCTTTAAGTCCGTTAGGATAACCGCTGCCATCAAGCCTCTCATGATGCTGCAAAACAGTTTGAGCCACTGGCCAGGGAAAGTGAATGAGTTTGAGGATCTTGAAGCTTTCATAAGCGTGTGTGCGTAACATTGCTATTTCAATATCATTCAATGTTCTGGGTTTGGTCAAAATCTCGGCTGGTATGGTATATTTGCCGATATCGTGCAGCATGGCGCTCATTCGCAACCCGTCCATATTAATTTGCTGGTAGTTCAGTTCTATGGCAATAGCTTCGGCAAGTTCTGAAACCCGCTCCTGGTGACCCGCAGTATAGGGATCTCTGGTCTCAACCATGGCGACCAACGCGTTAACAAGATCATCCATGCTCAATGCAAGAACATTTTTATATTGCGCGATGACTCTTTTGCTTGAGATATCACGAATATCGCATTGTATGACTTTTTTATCGCTGACCTCATAGACATTACTGATAAACTCTACGTCTATAGACTGGCCGTATTTTTTTCGCAAAGGGAGATTTTCGTAACGGAGATAATTTTTCTCTTTCAGTTCATCAAAAGCCTGCAGGGCAACCTCCTTGTCGAGCATAAAACCGATTTCCCAGAGCTCTTTGCCGACAAGCTCTGGAGCAGAAAAACCCAGCAGATTCAAAATAAAGGGATTGGTATCGACGATTTTTCCGTTCTTGTAGTCCAGAATCATGATCCCGTTCTGCGCATTCTCAAAAAGCTTCCTGTATTGTAATTCAGACTTCGCGAGTGTTTCAGCCAGACGTTGTTTGTCGGAGACATCACGAATGTTGCACTGAATTACTTTCTCAAGACCAACATCATAAACATTGCAGACAAATTCAACGGGGATGATGTGTCCTTGTTTGTGCTGCAGTGGCAGGTCTTCGTAACGGATGTAATTGCTTAAGCGTAACTCCTGATAAGCTTGTTTCGTACGTTCCTGGTCTACAATAAAGCCAATCTCCCAAAGCTCTTTGTCAATGATATCACTGAGCGTAAAGCCCAGAAGATTGATGATATAAGGATTTGCGTCAACGATTTTGCCGCTTTTGAAGTCAAGAATCAAAATTCCATCCTGTGCACACTCAAAAAGTCTGCGATAGCGCAGCTCGGAGGATTGGATGGCAGCGTCGAGCGTTTGCTTGCCCAGTTCTTTTGAAATCATAAAGCCCTCTTCTGTTTGATTGTAGCCGACTTTGGCAGTGATTATTTCATCTCGTTTACTGACTGATTGTTCCCCTTTTTTCGGGGATCGGATATCTCTTCAAACTCGACATAAAGGAGGTCTGAATTCATATCGCCTTGATAATGTTGCGGCACAGTATTGACCATAATCCAGTGATATCGTTTATCATGGGGGTAAGCACAGCCTATTATGACACCCTTAACCTCCTTTCCACTTCTCAACGATCTTGTAAACGGGTCTGTCTCTTCGGTAAATTCCACGCCATCTTCCGAAACCATGATCAAATTCAGCTCCTTGAAGCTTTTGCCTGTCATCTCCTGTTGTGTTAAATAGAAAAAATGCTCAGCCGCTGGATTGACCATGCTGATAATCCTCTCCCTGTTCATGAACAAACACCCTTTGCTTATCTGTTTAAACACAACCAGAAATCGATGTTCAATATCAAAAAGCTGAAGTTCAAGCTTCTTTCGAACTGAGATATCAATAAAGGTGATCACAAGACCATTGATGTGGTTTTCCTGGGTACAGTAGGGCATAATGCGAACCAAAAACCATCGCCCATCAGTAGTGCTGATCTGCTTCTCCTTAAAAACAAGCGTTTCATAGACCACACGCGCATCCTCAAGCAGTTCCGGATAGTTCAGGGTCGAGGCTATATCGGTAAAAGAACGCCCTTTATCAAGCGCAATAAGCTTGCTGATGCCTGTCATCGCTTTGGTAAAGCTTCGGATGTTAAGCTGTTTATCAAGAAACAGTGTAGCAATTTCCGTGCTGTTCAGGAGATTTTTCATATCGTCACTTGTCCGGCCAAGCTCATCAAGCTTGCCCTGCAGCTCCTGATTCACGGTCAATAACTCCTCATTGAGCGACTGCATCTCCTCTTTGGCTGTTGAAAGCTCTTCATTGGTACTTTGCAGCTCTTCATTGGTACTTTGCAGCTCTTCATTGGAACTCAGGAGCTCCTCATTCATGCTCTTGAGCTCCTCCTGCGAGGTCAGCATGTCCTCATGAGTTGCTATCAGCTCGGACCGGAGTGAATTAATCTCCTCAACAAGCTTAGCCTTGTCGGGTGAAAGCTTTTGTTCTGCCAATTGTTTTGCTGTGACCGTTCTCTTTCTCAACTCCCTTTTTTCTGTAAACACTAAAAGAAACATGCCCGCCAGCTGATCAGGTTTTATGACAGGTTCAACCGTCAAATCGACCATCAACGACTTACCATTATCAGTAATCACGACATCCTTGACTGTGGCCTTTTTTTGTGTTCGCACTGCATTTTCAAAAGTGTGACTCAATGGGTATTTGAGCCCTTCACGAACCATGGCAAAAATATTCCAGTTGGCCTTTCCTGATATCGGTTCCAGATAATTGCCGGTTCGACCGTTGATATAAACAATGTCACCCTGGCGGGATGTGAGAACAGAGGTCGGAGCATAGTTCGTCAGAATCAGGCGATCAGCAAAATGCGATATGCTTTCATGAGAATCTTTTGGTGTTTCAGTATATTTTTTGGGATAACTGCCTGAAAAAGAACCGGTAAAGGTTTCAGCAAAATCGAAAAATTTATTTGTTATGTTGTTGGGCAAGCGTTTAAAAATATGTGATGATCCTTCGGTCTGAGTAAATAATTCAGTATTGCCAAACATATTTTCCGCACTGCCCAGAAAGAGATAGCCTTTGGGATTCAAACTGTAATGAAATAAAGGCACAAGCCTTTTTTGAAGTTCAGGTTCAAGGTAAATCATTAAATTGCGACAAATAAGGATATCGAGCATGGTGAAAGGAGGATCCTTTATAAGGTTTTGATGCGCAAAAACAATCTTTTCCCTGATATTCTTATTGACACGATATCCCCCATCTGGACTCTTCGAAAAAAAGCGCAGTAGCCGCTCTTCAGAAACATCAGCGACAATATTCTGGGGGTAGGATCCTTCACGGGCAATATCAATGGCATGTTTATCAATATCAGTTGCAAAAATCTGGATTGTATAATTTTGTTTTAGCTTTAATTTCTCTAACTCCTCCATGAACACCATGGCAAGGGAGTAGGCTTCCTCACCGGTCGAACAACCGGCTGACCATGCCCGCACTAAACCACCCTCAGGTCGTGATGCAAGCAGAAGGGGAATTGCATCGCTCTTCAACTTCTCCCATGAGGAAGGATCACGGAAAAAACTTGTTACTCCGATGAGCAGCTCATTAAACAGCAAATCCGATTCGGTAGTGTTGTCCTGCAGAAACCGGACATAGTCATTGATTCGCTCAATGTTGTGAATACCCATTCGTCGTTCAATACGGCGGTACATGGTACTTTTTTTGTAAAGAGAGAAGTCATTACCGGTCTGGTGTCGCAGAATGAGCATGATCTTTTCAAAAGCACTCTGAGTTTTGTTTTCCAGAACAATTTCGGAATATCTGCCCAGGTGAGGCCGATGGTGAAAAAAGTCAATGATTTTTCCAGGCAGCTGCTCTACGGGAGCAACCACATCGGCCAGGCCTGCATTAATGGCACTGCGAGGCATACCGTCAAACTTGCTCGTTAATGGATCCTGAACAAACGCGCCGCCGCCAACCTCCTTGATAGCTCTTAAACCAAGCATGCCATCTGAACCCATGCCAGAAAGAATGACCCCGATACTGAGCTCCCCAAGGTCATCAGCCAGAGATCGGAAAAAAAAATCAATCGGCAGGCGCAGTCCCCGTGGCTTGACAGGGTCAAACAACCGCAATACACCGTGAAAGAGAGTAAGCTCTTTGTTGGGGGGGATGATATAAACATTATTACTTTTAACAACAGTGCCATCCGTAATCTGACTTACTGGCATAGCGGCCGTTCGTTGGAGCAGTTCAGCCATAATCCCCTTATGCGTTGGGTCAAGATGCTGAACAATGATAAATGCCATGCCTGATAATGGAGGTACATTTTTTAAAAAAAACTCCAACGCTTCAAGTCCTCCGGCTGAAGCACCGATACCGATAATAGGAAAACTTATTTCACCGCCTTGAGCAAGCTTTTCAGGTTCAGGCGGCTGATATTCCTTCGTCTCACCACTCTCTTCGCGAGGCTTGGGTTCTGGTTCCATGAGTTGTAATGACCTAATTTTTTTTGTTATGCATAAACAGTAAGCAGCCAATATAAGTTTACATTTTATCTATGTTTTATAGCTGGCAAAGCGGTAAAATAAAGCTTTCTCGGCGTATTGTGATCGTTATATTATATTGAAGAATATACATTATTTATGTAGAGAATTTATCTGGCGTTATCCCATGCAGTCAAAAAAGCACCATAAGGAATTTCTTGCGGCTCAAACCATGCGGAAGGATGAGTATTTCATTACAACCCTAATCGGTTCTCTACCCGGCATATTTTATGTGCTGGCTGCAAACACACAGTTTGTAATGTGGAACGACTATCTGCGCGATGTAATCATGGGTAAATCGGAAAGTGAGATGGCCAGTATCAGTGCTTTGGAGGTTATTCATCAAGATGACCGGTTGTATCTTCAAGAAAAAATCAGGGATGTCATAATCAGTGGTTTTGAGGAATGGGTAGAGGTGAGGGTTCTTCTCAGAGGCGGCCCCGAATTCCTGTGGTTTCTCCTGAGGGGCAAGTGTGTGTTTTTTGACCATGTACCATACCTTATGGGTCTTGGATCCGACATAACCAAGCTCAAGAGGTCGGAGAACAGACAGATCAGGTTGAACCGCACACTTCTGATGTTGAGCAAGTGCAATGAAATAATTCTTCATGCTCAAGAAGAGGTAAAGCTGCTGGATGCTCTCTGCCACATCATCGTTGAAATTGGCAGTTATCGGATGGCATTGGTTTGTTATGCGGAACTGGACAAGGCCAAAAGTGTCAAGCCTGTTGCACAGGCAGGTTTTGATGAAGGATACCGTGAAAAGCTGATGGTATCATGGGCAAATATTGATCGCGGACTCGGCCCGACCGGAACAGCAATCCGTACAGGGAAGCCATCGCTGACGCGTGATGTAAAGAACGATCCGCATTTCGAACCGTGGCGAATGGATGCAATAAAAAATGGTTACGCTTCAATTCAGGGGTTACCCTTGAAAACAGACAATAAGGTGTTTGGCGCAGTAACGGTTTATTCCGCATATCCAGATGCCTTTGACGAAATGGAGACGGAGCTGCTTACAACATTGGCTGACAATCTGGCGTATGGCATTATGGTATTGCGTGCCGGTAAGACTCACCGACTCGGCGAGGAAAAGTTGCTTCAAAGCGAAAAACGTTACAGAAGCCTGTTTCAGAACCATCATACCGTGATGCTGATCACTGATCCTCAGGATGGGAAGATTGTTGATGCCAACCCGGCAGCGGCAAAGTTTTATGGGTGGCCAAGAGAAAAACTTTACCGGATGTACATACAGGAAATCAATACACTCCCTCCTGCAGAGACAATGGCTGCCATGGAGCAAACCAGATCAGGAGAGAAAAGTCACTTTTTATTTCGTCACCGGAGGGCAAACGGTTCTATTCGGGCTGTGGAGGTGTTCTGCAACAGGGTTAAGATTGCCGGCAGAGATCTTCTCTATTCGATTATTCATGATGTCACCGAGCGTAAACAATATGAAACCGCAACGGCATTCCGCCTTTTTCTCATCCTGAAGGTGGCAACCCATTCGATAGAGGAGCTTCTGCAGGCGACACTTGATGAAGCTGAACGATTAACCGAAAGTTCCTTCGGCTTTTTTTTATTCGTCGGAGAAGATCAGGCCGAAGTTTCCCTGCAGGCGTGCTCAAGCAAAACAAAAAAGAGTATGGAGGATGTGGCAGACGATGCTCACTATGGATTTGATAACACAAGAGGGGTTGACGAGGCATTACGGAGCAGGAAAGCAGTGATACAGAATGATCATGAGGCTCTCAAAGATCGAAAAGGGATGGAAATTGGGGATATCAATGTCAACTGTGAAGTGGTTGTTCCGGTCCTGCGCGAAGAAAAGGTTGTTGCAATTCTCATGGTATGCAATAAGCTCAGCGACTATTATGAGGATGATGTCAAATGGGTGACTCTCCTGGCAGATATCGCCTGGGATGTTGTCGATAAAAAGATTGCTGACGATGAAAATGAAATACTCCGGGAACAGCAATATGTCATTGAAAATTTAGCCATGCATGATTCGTTGACCGGTCTTCCAAATCGTCGTCTTCTCGCTGACCGGATAAACCAGACTCTTGCTCTGGTTCAACGAAACAATACTATGGCAGCATTGATGATCTTTGATCTGGATAATTTCAAAACTGTTAATGATACCTTTGGACATGGTACCGGTGATTCGCTGCTCCAACAGGTGGCAACACGCACTCTCAAAGTCTTGTTGAGAAGCGGGGACTCTCTTGCCCGCATTGGGGGCGACGAATTTGTAGTTTTGCTCCCACAGATCACTACCATAGCGCATGCGGTTGCTATTGCTGAAAAAATTTTGCAAACAATAAAAACGCCATTTAGTATTGACAGCCATGCTATCAATATATCATGCAGCATCGGTGTTGCAGTTTTCCCCAATCATGGCAAGGACGAACTGACGTTGATGAAGCATGCGGATGATGCCATGTACAAATCAAAAAGTGATGGCAAAAATCGCATCGCAGTGTATGAGGCTGATCAACAGGGCTGAGATAGTGAGGGAGGTATTTGGGTAGGGGGATGACTTTGATGCATAACAAGATTAAAAAAAATCTGTACATTAACCATATTGATTTTAATACTATGCCTTAAACCAGAAGGAGGAGAAATGAGCGCAATAGATAGTGTTCTTGAGGTTATGAAAAAAGAGGGCACGCCACTCAACGCTGGTCGGATTACAGAAATCAGTGGGTTGGATCGCAAAGAGGTTGACAAGGCTCTGAAAGCATTGAAAGATCAAGAGCTGATTGTTTCTCCGAAGCGCTGTTTCTGGGAGCCGAAGAAATAATTTTCGATATTACTTGACTTTAGTTAGTATTGTTGTACCGCAAACTCCATACAAACACTTTAGTCTGCATCACGACGATGACTATACAATCATTTGTGCCTGCTTTTTTTATCGTCGCTCTTTTTTCTCTCGGTGCCTGCAATCCTGACAAACTTCCTGTTTCAGATGAGGTTTTAGAGTCAAAGGCCGAAGCTGTAGCTGAGAAAAAAGTTGAAGAAGGCAAGAAAACCTATGAATCAAATTGTGCGGGTTGCCATGATTCGGGGGTCTCAGGCGCCCCGAAACCCGGAGACAAGGAGGCCTGGCGTGAGCGTATTGCCCCAGGCGTCGCCGCAATGGTAAAAAAGTCAATAGAAGGATATGAAGGCAAGTCTGGAGTCATGCCGCCAAAAGGGGGCAATGATACCCTGACCGATGCAGAGGTCTCCAACGCAGTTGATTTTATGATGGTGAAGTTGAAATAAGTGATGGGGTAACAAGCGCATCCTTCAAGCCGGAGCGTCGTTCTATTTTTTTTCTCACTGCTCGACAAAAAACTCCTTCACTGGCCCATATTTCAACGCTATGCTTCGCCCTTGTCAGGCCGGTATAGATCAGCTCCCTTGTCAGGATATCAGTGTCAACAGGCGGCAAAAGCATCAGCACCCTGTCAAACTCTGAGCCCTGGCTTTTGTGGACAGTCATGGCATAAGCTGTTTCGTGGATTGGCAGGCGTTCGGGTGGTATGCTGCGAATTCCACCGTCGGGAGCGGAGAAAAAGGCTTTGAGCGCTCCACCGCTTTCAATGTCGGGAAAGAGTATCCCGGTATCACCGTTAAAGAGCCGCATCGAATAGTCATTGACCGTAACAAGAAGTGGGCGACCTTGGTATCCCCTGCTTTCCGGCTTAATCAAGCTTGCCCTGGCAAGAATAGTTTCAACCGAACTATTAAGACTGCTTACTCCGTAAGGGCCGTCGCGCAAGGCAGAGAGTATGCGGAAGCTCTCGAAACGTTCAAGAGCCTCTGACGGTGATGCAGCTTTCAGATAGCTTTGATATCCTTCGATCACTTTTTTGACCAGAACCCTTTGCAGATCCTCCCGAGGGGGTAGTTCCTGCCAGAAAACACCATCTTGGTCACTACTTTTCAGAAGCGCCAATGCTTCGCCATCCAGACCGGCATTAACTGCACGACTGATCCCGGCAATTCCGCTTCCAGCCTGAAAGCGGTAATTTTTTTCCAGCATCACCATTGAACTGTTTAACGGTGAAAGGTGGCTCCCCTCTCCTGCACTGCAGATGTCACCAAGTACCGCCCCTGCCTCAACCGATGCGAGCTGGTTTCTGTCGCCCAGAAGAATAAGACGGGCTGTTGGTTTAAGCGCACTGGCAAGGGCAATCATCAGGGGCAGGGCAACCATTGATGCCTCGTCGACAATAACCGTATCATAAGGAAGCGGGTTGCGGGCGGAGTGGCGGAATCGGGATGAAGCTGAGAGTGTACCGAGCAGACGCTGAATTGTGACAACATCGTCTGGTATGGCCAGCTTAACCTCATCTGAACAGTCAAGAGCCGGTTTGAAGGCATTGAGAGAGGCTTTCAGGCGTGCAGCTGCCTTGCCTGTTGGAGTGGCCATGGCAACACGGTGCTTCAGTACTCCATAGTGTTCAAGCAAGAGGGCAACAATCTTGACAACCGTCGATGTTTTGCCAGTACCCGGACCTCCGGAAATAACACACAACTGTTGATGCAACGCGATAGAGGCCGCATTTTTCTGGCGATTACTTTTTTCGCCGGTACTTTCGGGAAAGAGGCGGGAAAGAGATCCTTGCAGGATTGTTTCATCAAAAGTGCCGGCAGCTGTTGAGGCTTTTTGAAGAAGTGTCACAGCAAGATCACGCTCATAACGCCAGTAACGATAGAGGTAGAGACGCCCAGCCATATCAAGCACCAGGGGGCGGTGCTCTTCGGGCATGCCAATCGTTGATTTACTCCGTAACAGCTTGTGAAGGGTATCAAGATCCGGCAGAACAATCTCATTTCCATCAAGAGATAGCGTTTGATCGGCATAATCGGAAAGATTAAGGCAGATGTTGCCATTGCCGACAGCAGCACTTGCAAGAGAGAGAAGAAGACGAAATATAGCAGAGCACTCACCATCTGTCTGTGTACAGATAAACGTCGCAAAATGCCGGTCTATTGCCCTTTCCTGAAACATGATGGCCATTTGTTACCCTCCCTCTTCTATTAACATTTGTGTCAACTCCTCAATAAGTCTTGCAGAGGGAAGGTCACGGAAAAAACCTGTGGTTTCACCTTGATTGCGGCTTACCCCGCGAAGAAAAACATAGATCACGCCACCGAAATGGGTGTTGTATTGATAGTTTTTTACCCTCAGGGAGAGGTAACGGTTGAGTGCTACGGTATAGAGAAGGTACTGAAGGGAGTAGAGGTTTATTGCCATGGCATCTTTCATGGACTCTATACCGTAATTCTCTGCTCCATTACCCAGATGGTTTGATTTCCAGTCGAGCAGATAGTAGCGGCCTTCCTCTTCAAACACCATGTCGATAAATCCCATAAGCATCCCCTTGACCGGCCTGAATTGCAGCATCTCTAAATGCAGGGCGAGATCAAGATCACCAGGAAAAACACCGTGACGCGCAAGGAGTTCTCCAAGAAGAGCGGGGGTTAGAAATCTCAGAGGAAAGAAAAACTCCAGTTCCGTTATCCAGCCCCCCCGACGGAGAGAGCCAAGCATAAAGGTGCCTTTTGTGGCGGTAAGGGAGGTCGTGAGGGTGTTCTGGACCATGGCAGTAATGCAGGGCAGCCAGTCAAGCGAGTAGCTGTAACGCTCAATTGCTTTTTCAACAAGATCTGAAATTTTCTCTTCTGTCGGAGAGGCAAAATCAAGTTTTTCAAAAATCCAGTGCATGAATATGCCAGCCTGTGCACCACGGGGAAAGGTAAAGATGCTCTTTTCGCCAGCAACAATCTGTGACTCCGTACTCCCGGCCTGCCGCTCGTCGCGATCAGGAAGTTCAGCATGTTTCTGTTCATGGCGACTGAAAGAGGTAAAACTTGATACCCGCCAACTGGTATCAACAGTGGCGCTGAAGGTGTGCAGAAGAGGAGAGATGCTTGTTGCCCTCTCTCCAACCTGCGAGAATCTTGCTGAAATTTCTTCGATCTCACGCTTGATATGGCTGAAACCGATTGAGCCTTCTGAACTCTCGGCTAATGCCTGCAGCTGCTCTGCCATTATTTCTGATGTAAGGGCCCTCGATTCTCCTGCAAGAGCAGCAGCCTGATTTTCTGCCTGCCTTGTCTCAGCGGAGGCATAAAAAAGATAGTTAAGTGGTGATAGTGCTGCACGGGTTTTGCCGGCAACAAGATAGCAGCGTTTTTTTGCCCGAGTCAGAGCTACATAGAGTAACCTGAGGCTTTCGGCAAGAGACTCTTTTATGGCAGTCAACTGGTGAGAAGCAAACTCGGTAGAGCCGAAATCCTTGACAAGCTGCCAATCCTCATTATGAAACATAACCACATTGCCTCTGCTGCTGACCTCTCCCCAGAGAAAGGGGCAGAAGACTATCGGGTACTCCAGGCCTTTGCTTATATGAACGGTAACGATCTTGACGGCTGATTCATCGGTTTCAAGGCGTAACTGATACTCTTCGGCTTCATTGGCAGTTGCAAGCCGTTCGCTGAACCAGGCTGCAAGGCCTTCCATGCCGAAACCCCGCTCATGCTCCTGTTGATGCAGCAGTTCACAACAGTGCAGCAAATTTGTGAGCCTGCGCTCACCCGTTAAATCCGGCGCACCAAGAAGACGACCGCGCACCCCTTTCCTGGCCATCAACTCCCGAATCATCACCATAAATCCCCTCTCAAGCCAGAGGTTATGATAACCATGAAACTCCCTGAGAGTTTGAGTCCAGGCCTCTTCATGATCAATCAGATCGGCGATATCGTTACCCGAACAGCCAAGCATATCGGTCACCAGTGCTGACCGTATCTTTGGTTCGTTACCCGGATCACACAAGGCAGAGAGCAGGATAGTCACCTCTTCGGCCTCCCTTGTTGCAAAAATGCTCATATCGCTGCGCATCACACTGGCAATTCCTTTTGCCCTGAGAGCATTCAAAACAATTCCAGCCTGCCGATGAGTGCGGACAATAACCGCTATATCCCCCGCTGTAACAGTGTGACTATCTTTGCCAGTTTCGCCTGCTTCCTGCAGGATACGGAGAATCTCCTGAGCAACCGCATTTGAAGCAAAGGTGTTAGCCTCATCGACCGTCAGCATTCCACTTTTTTCATCACTGGAATCCATGAACCATAGTTGCAGCGGTTCAAGATCGGTTGCTTCCGAAGGGGGAGGCTCTTCTGCTGCTCCGGCTTTCAGCGAGTGATAGACAATCCCGTCAAAGATGAAGGGGGTTCTCTGTTGATCAAACACCATATTGAAAGCCTTGAGCAGCTGTGGTGTCGAACGCCAGTTATCCGTCAAGGTGAAGCGCTTCTCTTTGCTCACTTCACGTGCCGCCCTCATGTAGGCAAAAATATCCGCACCACGAAAGCTGTATATGGCCTGTTTGGGATCGCCGATCAGAAAGAGCGGAGCATCAGAACCGGCATAGATCGTTCTGAAGATATCATACTGTACAGGGTCGGTATCCTGGAACTCATCAATCAGTGCGGCACCATACTTGTGCCGGAGAAGTGCAGCAAGTGCCTCTCCCCCACTTTCAGAAAGAAGAGCATGATAGAGATCTTCAAGAAGGTCATCGAAAAAGCGGATATTGCCGGCTCGCTTGCGCAGCGGAAGATTTTTCCGATAAAAGGTTACCAGTTCAGCCTGCAGAGCAAGAAAACAGTGCTCTACACTGGCAAGCAGTGTTTCACACTGGTCGAAAAACAGGTGGGCTGGCGGAGTGCCCTTTGCTTTAGAGCCCTTAACGACTCCTGAAGTGGTGAACTTTACAAAGCCTTCAAAAAGGTCAAAAGGATTGGCGCGTTCAACAAAAGCATCCATCCTGACAAAAAGCGGTTTGAGCAGATCAAGCCGGTATGCATCTGCCGCTCTGCTCAATCCTTTATCGCTTTTCAGCAGCTCCTGAATAGTATCCTTATTCTCCCGCCACATCTGTCCGATCTTCTCACCTGTTTCGCGGCAGGTTGCTTCAAACAGAAGAAGAGCGTCATCACTGAATTCAGGAATAACCTTGACCCCCGTTCCGGTATGAAGAGCCTGCAGAAGAGATTTGAAGAGCTCTGGAGCCTTATGCTGAAGGGCGTAGCCAAGCAGTGGTGCTGAGGCCGTGAAGAAGTGCATCCTCCAGAAATCATCCAGCAACTCCTGCAGCAGTTCCGTTTGATCCGTAATCAGCTCAGTATCGCAAAGGGAGCCACTCTCAAAGAGATTATCCTGCAGTGCCCTGAGACAAAATCCATGAATAGTATAGATCGCAGCCGTATCAAAATTGTTGAGGGCGCGCTTTAGGAGTGCCCCTGTGGGGACACGCCATGGCGTGTCCCCACAGGATTGATCATCCCCACGTGATCCATTGTCCCCACAAAATTCAAGGAGAAATTTATCTTGCGTATCCTTGCCATCAATAACATCGATGGCTTCACGGATACGACTTCGGATTCGGGCGCGAAGCTCCTTCGTTGCTGCCTCGGTATAGGTTACAACAAGGATCTGTTCAGGGCGAAGCTCATGCTCCACCAGCAGACGCAGGTAGAGTGAGGCAATCGCGTATGTTTTCCCCGTCCCCGCGCTCGCATCGATCAGGTTTATACCGGATAATTCAACATTCGCATGATCCAGGATGGACACGCCATGATCCGGGAGTGACATGCCATGGCATGTCCTTACGATATCGATGGGATTATTCATTGTGATTTGGGGACATGCCATGGCATGTCCTTACGGATGGACACGCCATGGCGTATCCGCACACCATTTTTCCGGGTTGTGCAGAATATATTGGGCATGGTTTTGCTATGATTCTTCGTTTTGGATAATGTGGTCATGAAATCTTGATTGCCATTGAAAATATTCGTGTCCGTTTTTATTGCACCATCGTTTTACCGATGATTTATATTGATTTATAATAATTGAAATTGAACCTGCAATTGGTTTGCTGAATTGATTTTGTTGTTGGGCCATGGCATGGTCCAGCAATGGAGATTGCGAGGGAGCAGAATTCTTCGTTGAAGGGTTCCTGGGAGGCAAAGCAGCGATGGATGGCTGGATCGGAGCTTTCGCCTGGGTGGTTATTGAAGGTGTCGTCGCGCCACTCTTTGCGGGCGGCGTCAAGGGAGTTTTTGGCGGCATAGGCGAATGAGGAGCGAGGGAAAAAACGCAAGGGCATGGATTGGCCCTGCCAGTAGTGTTGCAGAAGGCTCTCTAGATGGCTGGCCGCAGAGGGTTCCGCCGTAAAGTGCTTGACATTGTTCGACATCACAAGGGTGGTTTCCAGCGGATAGCCGGGCTCCTTCATGGTGTTGAGTACAAGATGCTCTATCCAGCTTCTCATCTGATCCTTTACCTTCAGTTTTGCGCACCGGTAGTGCAACTGACTGCCGGGCCACACACGGTCAAGCATGCCGGTGAGGCGGAAATCGCCAAGTTGAAGATCAATCTCAAGGGGTGCAAGCGGTTGTGTGCTGCCGGTTATTTCCTCTACCGCTTCGGCAAAGGTATGCACTTCATCAAGAATTTTTTTAAACAGCTCTTCGCCGTGACGTGCCGGTGGAAGCAGGCCCCGACTCCGAAAGAGCGGCAGAAGCTCAAGGGGATCGCCTCCGTCGAGTTCAACCTTCAGAAGCTCCTTTTTCAGTATGTAGCGATCAACTCCCTCAACCTCAAAAGGTTCTCGATCTTCAAGTGGCGCAGCTATTGATTCAAGCTGGATACCAAGCCGGTGCTGAAGAAAAAAAGCGGCGGGGTTATCGTAAAAGCGCAGCAGGCGATCGAGTGGTATTGTTTTCAACTCTTCCGGTGGTTCTTGAAGAGGAGTAGTCATAAAAGGGCGCAGGGCTTTGGCAGCACCCTCTTTTTCAACAAGTGCTCGGTAATTTTCAGCAGAATAGCTGAAGAGCTGGGAGTCGGCGGTAAAATATTCCGGATGAAAGGCCTGCATGCGGTGTCGTACCACAAGGTGCTCATCAGTGGAGCGTCCATCCTGAAGGGAGAAACCTCTTTTTACAGTATCGAGCAGTTCACTGACAAGCACGGAGGGAGAAGATTCGGTGTTGTCCCGGATACTTTGCCCGACATAGCTGATGTAGAGAAGGTCTCGAGCTGAAAGGATTGACTCAAGAAAGAGATAACGATCCTCATTACGAAGTGAGCGGTCTCCACGACAGGGGTTCAGGGCAATCAGGTCAAATCCTGGGGCTCTGCTCTGGCGGGGAAAGGAGGAGTCGTTCATCCCGATAAGGGCGACAACCCGGAAAGGAATGCTCCGCATGGGAAGCATGGCACAAAAGGTAATTCCCCCAGTCATGAAGCCAATTCCCTGCTCCTGCTGTTCAAGTCGTGATCTGAACCAGGAAAGGACAACGGCAGGGCTGACATCTCCGGTAAAATCAGCTGAAGCAGCACTTTCAGCAATCTGCTCGGACAAGAGTGCAATGGCCGTAAATTCCCGTTCTGAATCGGCATCAGGGAGAATAAAGTCATCGAGCAACGCTTGAAACTGCAAACGCCACTCCCCAAGGGAGCGCGGTCGATCAAGGTTTTTAACAAGAGTATCGACACGATGAACAAACTCTGCAAACTTGCCGAGGGTGTCAGATGCGGAAGCGGCAAGATCATCATAAGGCAGGATACCGTTAAAAAGGATATTCTCATCCTGCATGGCATAACCGAGCAAGAGGCGATCAAGTCCAGCCATCCATGAGTTTGCACGATAAGAGGGCAATCCCCGGCTGCTGCGATCCCCTTCATCCATTCCCCATCGGATGCCGGTTGTTTCAATCCAAACCCGTATGATCTCAAGCTCTTCATCATTCAATACAAAACGCCGTTTCACCGGCGGGCTCACAAGCAGATCAATGATCTCAGAGGCACGGAAACGGCTGCCATAAAGAGCAAGCAGTTTCAAAACCGCAGCGGCTATTTCACCCTCGTTCATCATCCGCCGATCAGCAATCGAAAAGTGAAGTGCTGAAGAGCCTTCACCAGAACCGAAAACGCTGGAAATATAGGGTGAGTAGGTCTCAATATCCGGTGTCATAACCACAATATCCCTCGGAGTGAGATCGCTGATATGTTCAAGCATGAAAAGGATATTGTCGTGCAGCACCTCGATTTCACGCAGTGGAGTGTGACAGGAGTGGATCCAGAGAGAGTGGTCGCCGGTATCAAGATTCCTCATAGCACACCCTTCTCCACTTTCGACAAGATTCAGGATATCGGATTGAAGGGCATGCAGCAGGGTTGACTCTCCCGGATCAACATAGTTCTCCTCCTCAATAAAAGTCTCTTCGCTCAGGTCAAGTACCATCTCGGAAAAGTCCCGGCCAATCGTACCGAGCGAAGCAAGCAGCGGATGTCCCTCAGTACGCAAAGCGCGCTCCGGAGCTGAAAGCCTGGCTATTGTCTTTTTGGAAATAATATCGCCCCAGTATTCACGGGTAGGGCTCAAGAGAAAAAGGTTAACCTCGGTCAGCTTTGAAACAGCTGAAAGGATATCAAGATGAAATTTCGGCAGGTATGATATGCCGAACAGGGCAATTCTTTTGGGAAAATCCTCCACTCCCTGAACAGAGGGATTCAACTTCTGGCAAAAGCTCTCTTTCAGTTGTCCGCGATCTCTTCCATTATGCCCTAAAGTCAGCTTACGCCAGAGAGTTGCCTGCCAAATCTCTTCGGCTGCATCTGGAATTGCACTCTTCCAGCGTTGAAGCATCTCTGAACGATAAAGAGTATACTGATCAAAGGTGTCGGCAATTTGTTCTGAAAGCTGAAAGCGTTTTAAACCGTCGTGGTCGTCGGCAAGATAGTGTTGCAGTGTGCCGAAGGGGGGGGTTTCGATCAGTTCCGGCAGAAGACGCATGATTTTCCATGTCATGACCTCAGGTGCAAACATGGAGGAGTCAGGGTGCGGCACAAAAAAGAGTTCAAACAGTTCCTGAACCACTGCATTCGGAAACGGGTAATGCCCATTAGCCCATACTCCAAAACGGGAAGCGAGCTGCATTGAAAGCCAGCGCTGCATTCCCTTGCTCTGAACAACAATCACCTCTCTCGTAAAGGGTGATGCAGGAGGCTCTCGCAAGGTGGCAGCAAGAGCATCAACCAGAACTTCCATCCGGTTGCTGGTAAAAAGATTAAGTCCCAAGCTGATGAATAAAGAGTTTTCCCGTTGCATCCAGTTCACGGGCTGTTTCCACAATCTTTTTATGGTGAGTAAACATGATCACCTGAGTCTTTGCTGCAAGGTCACACAAGGCATTAATGGTTGCTGCAGAGCGTTGATCGTCAAAATTAATAAGAATATCGTCAACAATAAATGGCATTGGTTCACTTGACTCTATCCGCCATTCAAGCGAAGCAAGACGCAAGGCCAGATAGAGCTGGTCGCGGGTTCCTGAGCTCATGGCTGCTGTCTGAAGCCAATTACCATTTGGACGAATTGCGGCCAATACCATTTGACCGTGGTCATCGACATCAGTGCGCAACCCGGTAAATGAGCCAAGAGTCAACTGTGCGAAATAGCGGGAGGCGATACCAAGAACAGGCCCCTGGTTTTCTCTGCGATATCGCTCGGTCTCTTCACTGAGAATTTTAGCCGCAATTTTTACACGGATATATCGCTCGGTCAAACGACGGATTTTCGTCAGAGAGTGCTGCAAATCTTCGGCCAGTTCTGCCGCTCTTCCACTTCCATTCATCCGTTCAAGCTCGCTTTTTTTCCGACCGATGCTTTCCGATAAAAGCTGTATTTCAGGATCCAGCTTATTTATCTCATCGTTCAATCTCTCTATTCTGCCGGGCAGTTCATCAGGGTTAATGGTGTCGGCTTGAACTTCAAAATCAGCAATGGCCATTCCTTCAGCAAGGCGGGTCAGACGTCTTTCGACTTCAAGGAGGGTGTTGTTGAGCTGCGTATAGTGGCTTGAGCGCTCTTCCATCTCAATAAGCTCCTCTCTTGCAGTGCAGCCCGCAAACTGAAGCATTGATACCATCTCCTCTCTGCAGCTCTGCAACACTTTTTCACTCTTAAGCATGGCATTGTCCAAAGTATCAAGTTCTTCTGCATCCCTCTGCAGCACGGCCTCTTCCTGGGTAGCTCTGCCAAGGCGGCTTTTGAGTTCATTGACGGCTGAACGCGCATCAAGGGCAGAAAGATCAGTGGCAATTTTGTTAACCAGTATTTTAACATCTGTTTCAAACGATGCTGCATCCCGGTCAATCCCCTCTATCCTCTTCCGGAACTCTTCGGCTTCTTTCAGTTTATCAAAACACTCCTGCAGAGTGTCAATAAAATCTATAGCTTCAGTTGGAAGAGTCCGGATATTGAGCCCGAGGGGAGTAACTGCATCACTCCAGTCAACGCTCCATTGCTTGAGTTCTCTTTCTGTTTTTATCAGACCTTCCTTAGCGTTTTCCAGCCTTGTTTTGAGATCAAGGATTTTAGCCTCGATCAATTCGTATTGCTTCTGTTGAGTTACAGCACTCGTCATCACTTCCCGGGCATAGAGAAGGATACCATTCAACTCCTCTCCGGGAAAGCTCTTCCCTTTTTGTATGGCTTCGATCTCTCTTGCAAGCTCATTTTTCAACTCCCGGCGTCGAGAGAGTTTAAGAGCTTCATCCCTGACATACTTTTCACACTCTCTCGCCTGAAGTCGAAGATTTTCAAAGGAACCAATCCATGCACGCATTTCTCCTGGTGACAAGGGTGTAAACTCAAAAGAGCACCACAGCTGCTTCCATCGGCAACTCACCTCATTGAGGGTGGTATTGGCAACGGCCTCATGATCACCAATATCAGCAAGTCTCTTTTCAATTTTTTCAATAGCGCGTTTCAGTGAGGCATGCTGCTGAACTCGATCAGCTTCCCGATAGAGCCTGTCAGCGATCTGATCAGAAAGAGTGACCTGCTGTTCATAAGCTTCAGGCAGAGGATGCCGGGGATCGTAATTACGGCTCTCTTCAGCAACATCCTCATGCTGAATCCACTGACGGCGCAGAAGAAGCCATCCCGCATTACGACGATTCCTGTGCCTTGTCAACTCCGCTTCGGTGGGAACATCGGTCGCAAACTCGATATGATGCAACTGCTCCACAACCTCTGCACGCTCCTTTTCAAGAGCCTCTTTTTCAATATTCAGTTGACGTTGTTTGTTGCTGATTACCCGGAACTCCTCATCAAAAAGAGTCACGGTTTCCGGTAAAGGGAGCGCCAGGTGAGCTGTGAGTTCCAGCGGCCCTTTCCACAGTCCAAGGCGATGCAGCGCAGCGTGACATTCACGCTGCGCAATTGCACGATCCTGCCCGAGATTTACTATATCCCTGTCAAGATCACCGGCCCTTTCTGCAACTGAAAGTACAGGGGAAAGCATCGCGGTATCAATAACCGGCAAGAGCTTCTGCAGATCAATGCCAGCCTTCTCGATAGCTTTTTCTCCATCCTCTACCTGAATCCGGGCCTGGCGGCTTGCCTGAAGAAGAGCTTGATATCTTGAAGCAAGGTTGTGCACACTCCTTCGCTTTGACAATCCCGGGCGCAAGCTTTCAACCTCCTGAATTGTTAATTCAGGCTTAATCTGCCGAAGCAGATTTGCTGCAGCAGAGCGGGATGCGATACGCTGTCCGTCACGCTGTGGACGATCATTTCCCGCTTTCAGGTACTCTCCAAGCCGTTCATGCAGCTTCTCAATAGCATCAGCTTCATCAAGGAAAGCGCGGTTAAGAGAGAGTCCACTCATTTTTTCACGGAGCACGTGGCTTCTTGCTTTTTCCTGTTCATAGTGGAGGCGGGCATCTCTCTCACTTTGCTCAAGGATAGTGCGGCGTTCGCTGAAACGAGGAGGAAGTGTGCGTACCGTTCCAAGTTCAGTTAACTTAAACAGCAGATTATTACGATCCGAGAGATCAGGTAAAGCCTGCGTTAATCGTTCAAAACGATGATGCTCCGTTTTGAGCTTTTCCCTGGTGTTCTGGAGATCCGCCAGTTTTTTGAAGGCCTCTTCCAGGTCTTGATGATGCTCCTCCCATTCTCGGCAGGAAAGAATAGCCTCTTTGTATTGATTATTCAGCGCCTTGTGTCGAGCAAGTGCCTCATTGATGGCTTTACTTGAGCCCTGAGGCCGGAAAAGAGTCTCCCCTTCAGCTTCCAGTTCATCCATAAAGGGTTTTAAAGATGCAAGACCGGCTCCCGCAGCAAAGAGGGCCTTGCCAACCTCTCCCTGCTGATCCAGAATGCCTTGTCCTCCCGACACAAGTGTTTCATGATCAATCCCGTAGAGAGCTGTATAAAGGTTCCTGTCAAGTCCGTGCAGATATGGTGTCAACGCTGATGGCTCGATTGGATTGTCACTGCGATCGAACATATCTTTCAGCGTTCTTTTCCGGCGAAAAAATGTCAACTCTTTTCCATTGCTTCCCTGCAGAGAGCCTCCAACAAGAAGTTGGGGATTCTGATGAAGAAAATTATCGCAGGTTCGCACTGGAAAGCCGAAAAACAGAGCCTGAAGCGCTCTCATGGCACTGCTTTTACCAGCCTCATTAGGGCCATAAACTATGTGCAGGCCTGGCAAGACAGAAGAAAAATCAAGAATCTGACCAGAAAAAGGGCCAAAGGCTATCAGCTCAAGGCGGTTAATTTTCATGTTGCCCCCGCTGCTTTATTTTACCCATCAGCAACTCCTCTACCTCTTGACGCAAGGTCGAAAGTTCCTCCTCGTCTGGCCGAAATGGATCACCTTCGCTCAGCAGTTCCGGAGGAAGTTTACTGCGCAGTTTCTCAAATTCCGGCACAAGTTCAACAATGCTGGATGCATCGAGCTTTACTCTTTCAATCGATTGTATCAGGGAAATGAGAGGAGAGTCGGCAGCGAAAGCTGTGCAATGCTCCTCTCTCTTCCGTGTGTTTACCATTACTTTTTCTATCCAAAGATCGCCAAGATTGGCGGCAATAGCCCGAAACTCTTCATTCAACTGAACTCGATTTTCGTGAAGTTGAGTGTGAATCGGTGTTATCCCTTCCAAAACAAGCCGAACCGCAAGCGGACGTCCATCTGCAAGAGCTATTTCGGCCTGAAACATCTCGCGAACAAGGTCGAGTAAGGAATCAACTCTATCGCTTCTGGCAGAATCAATCCGGCAGGTCGCCCATCGGAGAACGTCAAGCTCCCGGTGCTCAACCGATACAACAGCTCCCTCCTCAACTGACACAAGGGTGCATCCCTTTGAGCCGGTTTCGCGAATATTGCGCCCTTGAATATTTCCCGGGTAAAGAACCCAGGGATCACGGCAAATCTCTTCCCGTTGATGAACATGCCCAAGTGCCCAATAGTTGTATCCTTTTGAACGCAAGCCATCGAGCGTGCACGGAGCATAAGTGTCGTGGCCTGGCCGCCCGTTAAGGCTGGTATGAAGAAGCCCGATATTGAAGAGAGCAGAATCACCCTGGGGATAATTCCTGACCAGATCCTCCATCACCGAACGTCCAGAAAAACTCTGCCCATGGATAGCCACACCATAGTGATCAAGGATATGGGTTCCAGCATGCCGGTGAGAAAAGTGAGTGATATTAGCAGGAAGTTGCAGCGAACGGGTAATCTGACTCACAGCATCATGATTTCCTGAAACCATGAAAACCGGTATGCCAGCATCCCGCAGACGGCCCATACGGTTTATAAAATAAATGCCAGTGTTATAGTCCTTCCAGTCGCCGTCATAGAGGTCACCAGCAATCAGCAGGAAAGCAACTTTTTCATCGACAGCCAGCTGAACCAGATTATCAAAGGCCCGGCGAGCGGCCAATCGGATCTGCTCCATCGGAGCATCCTGATACCCTTCCAGCCCTTTTAGTGGACTATCCAGATGGATATCGGCAGCATGCAGAAAACTAAACATAGATCTTCCTTCAAGGTTCAGGTATACTTGGTTACTGTGACAAAATAACTGAAAAACAGACCATCATGATAATTTCGCTGTTTAATGGTTTTATTTTAATAAGTTAAAAGATATCTTATTTTTTGTGCTTACCCTTGTTTCTTGTTGTAATGATTAAGTTTTATTTAACACAGTCAATATACTTTAGTTTTTCATTATTACGCAATAAATCGCACGAATTAATGCTTGATAAAAAAATTATTGAACCATCCCTTTGCTGATAGGTTAAGATTGTGCAAAAAAAAAGTAAATTATGCTGTAAGGGTATTGGATAGTCATAACATAGACCACGCCTCCCTTTTATTTTGAAGTAACGGGTTCATAACATATTCATAACATTAAAACTCTTCACATCCATGGGAACAACAACAACAACAAAAGCTGACCTTGTTAATGCTATTGCACACAAAACAGGTCTGACAAAATATGAAACCGAATCTGTAGTTGATGCGTTTTTTGAAAGCGTCATTGATTCTCTGAAAGCTGGCAAGCGCATTGAAATCAGAGGTTTCGGATCATTCAACATCCGTCACAAGAATCTTCGAGATGCTCGAAACCCAAGATCTGGCGAAAAGGTAACTGTTGAGCCCAAAGATGTGCCGGTATTTAAAATCTCCAAGGAGTTCAAGCACGCGGTAAGTAACAGTCTGAAAAGTGGAAAAGAGGAGTGACTGCTCGTGGAAAGTTGGTTTTGGCACATTCTAATTCATACGATCACATCGCAGTCGATCCATTAGCGGTGCATTGTCCGTGATGGATATTAGTGAAGATGGGCAATGGCCTATTGCAACAAGACCGGTTAGAGCGGAGAGCCTCTCCTGCATCGAGTTCGATGTGGCAATTGGTATGTAGGCTTTCACATTTCCTTCCTTGCTCACAAAGTATACATATACCCAATATATAATAATCAAAATAAACAAGCTAAAAAGCTTATTTATTAAGAAAATCTCAATATTGTCGCATATTTGGATATATTTTATACATATACTCATAAACAGCACGTGTTAAAGCTCAGTCAGACTGTTGATTGTTGTACAGGAACACCATAAACAAAATCATTGAGTCATGCCAGTTCGTATGAGGAAAAATGAAACCGGAGAATAATAATGAAAAAACACATCTTGCTGGTTGCAGGAATTACAGGAATGCTTCTTGGTATACCTTATACTGAGGCAAAGGCATCTGTCAACATAAATATCAGCACAAGGAGTAGCCCCTCATTTATTATCAATTCACCACCAAGCTTTATTTATCTGAGGACACAAGGCTTTTCAGTATCCGTCGGAAGTCCTTATGATATGGTTTACTATGGCAACAGGTATTACATCTACAATGATGGTTACTGGTATCGTTCTTATTATTATCGCGGACCTTGGGTTCTTATTCTCGATAGCGGACTCCCCTATCAGATAAGAAGACACAGATGGGATGATATTAGGAGGTATCGTGATATTGAGTACCGCAGGTCTGACAGTCGGAATAACCGCTATCAGCGTAACGATGATAACAAGAGAAGAATTCTTGATCAGCGCAGCGACGCCAACAACCGAAAGGTTCAGGCTCAACATGAGAACAGAATAATTCAGGGACAGCAGAACAATGCACCTCAGCAGCAGCGGCAGATGCAGAGGCAGCAAAACAACACACCTCAGCAACAGCAGATTCAGGGACAACAGAACCACCAACTTCATCAGCGGCAGAATCAAGGCCAGCAAAACAAAGCCCCTGAGCAACGCCAGATGCAGAGGCAACAAAACAACGCACCTCAGCAGCGGCAGAATCAAGGCCAGCAAAACAAAGCCCCTGAGCAACGCCAGATGCAGAGGCAACAAAACAACGCACCTCAGCAGCGGCAGAATCAAGGCCAGCAAAACAACGCTCCTGAGCAACGCCAGATGCAGAGGCAACAAAACAACGCACCTCAGCAGCGGCAGAATCAAGGCCAGCAAAACAACGCTCCTGAAAACAGAAACGGCCCAAATCAGTCCAACAAGGATGATCGGGGTAGAAAGAACTGAATGAATCGTGATGTAGCGATTTCCGCTGATCAGGAGGAAGAAAAGCCCCGATAATTATTTGATGCCTTGATGCATAACAATGACCGGGATCAGCGGATTTTTTAAAGAGGTATCAATAGACCAGAAGATAAAACACACAATGCAGCAGAAACGGTTTAAAGCTTTAGCTACAATAGCAGTGGTGATAGTGATTTTTGTTGCGGTCTCACCACTGCATGCAGCAGAATCTGTGAGCTGGGAACAGTGCGTCAATGAAACCATTAAAGCGCATCCAGACCTTTATTCAGCTCTTGCAGTTTTGCAGCAGGCCGAAGCCGATAAACGCATCACGAAAGGAGCACTATTGCCTCAGCTAAGTTTTGGCGTCAACTCTTCTGAGAATGGAACGACGGGAACCGGATCATCTTCAGCACTCTCATATTCATTTTCGGCACAACAGCTGCTCTATGACGGACACAAAACGTCAAATCAGATTGCCAGTAATGCAGAGGCAATCAAGGGAGCTCAATACAATGTCAATGCTGTTTCAGCCAATGTCCGTTTTGCCCTCCGTTCAGCATTTACACAACTCCTTAAAGCGCAGGATCTTATCGATCTTACCGTTGAGATTGCAGAAAGACGGCAGAATAATGTTCGCTTGATCAGTCTGCGCTATCAGGGTGGACGTGAACATATCGGTTCGCTTCGCCAAGCCGAAGCCGATCTGGCACAGGCACAGTTTGAAGTCTCACAGGCTAAACGGGGCCTTATCCTTGCCCAGACAAACCTCGCCTCGGCACTTGGGCGCGATACACATCATGCAGGAAAAGCAGGGCGCACTCCTCTTGCCGATCAGCGCTGTTTAGAGCAGAAATGGCAAAACGGTAGTACTTCAGAAAAACGGTTCTACACAAGAAGCTTTGCGCTATAGCGCTCTACGTATCGGGCTTCAGGATGAAAGTAATATCGAAATAGTCACAGGCCTTACTGACAGTTCCGTAGTATTACTCCCCGATTCCTCTTTTGTGTTACCGAAAAACAGCACAGGCTCAAACCCGTTCACACCCCAACGGAGCAGAACAAAAAAATGAAAAGCATGCTTGAGCTTGTCGATGTTCACCGGACATACCTGATCGGTGAAAGCACTGTTCAGGCGTTGCGTGGTGTTTCCGTAACGATAGAGCAGGGGGAGTTTGTAGCTATCATGGGGGCATCAGGGTCAGGCAAATCCTCACTGCTTCAGATTCTCGGTCTTCTGGACAACCCTGACAAGGGTGAGTACCGGATTTTCGGTAATAATGTCAATACCATGACGGAGGATGAGCAGGCCGGAGTACGCAATAATGTTGCAGGGTTTGTGTGTCAGCAGTTTCATCTGCTCAAGCGGATGAGTATTGTTGAAAACGTGCGGCTTCCGCATATCTACAGCGGAGTTAAAGGTGATTTTCATCAGCAGGCGGTAGATCGACTCAGGCAGGTTGGGCTCGAAGAAAGAGTTGATCATACACCGAGCCAGCTTTCAGGAGGCGAACAGCAGCGTGTGGCTATAGCAAGGGCTCTGGTTCGTGATCCGTTGATCATTTTTGCCGATGAACCTACTGGAAACCTGAACACAAAAAACTCGATTGAGATCATGAAGATCTTTAAAGGTCTTCATGAAGAGGGTAAAACCATCATCATGGTCACGCATGAAAACGATATCGCTGCCTTTGCTCAGCGTATCATTACCATGAGGGACGGCGTCATTATTTCTGATGAGCGCAAACCGGGATTTGAGGCATCAGAAGTTGCAGAAAAAGAGAGTAGCTTTGATATACATGGCTCCGGAAAAGCCTCGTTATGGCAGGACGGGCGATTTACAGGATTTATCACTCAGGCGTTTCAGGCTATTCTTGCCAACAAGATGCGTTCTTTTCTTTCAGTGCTCGGCATACTGGTTGGAGTAGCATCGGTAATTTCCATGATTGCACTTGGAGAAGGCGCCAAAGCTGCCATGCAGGAACAGATGAAATCCATGGGCTCCAATCTGCTTTCAATAAGAGGTGGTTCGGCCAAAATCAGAGGTGCAGCCCAAAGGGCTGGTGCAGTTGCGCGCTTTACCTTTATAGATGTAGACGAGATCGCCTCACTTCATACACTGGTAAAAAGTGCTGCCGGAGTAGTAACTGGCAGTGGGCGGATCGTTTATGGCAATAAAAACTGGAGTTCAAGCCTCAATGGAGTTGGCTATGATTTCGGTACAATGCGTGCTTCGATACCAAAAGTCGGACGATGGTTTACCCCTGAAGAGATTCAGACCCGTGCAAAGGTGGCCATTATCGGGGTGACGGTTGTGAATGAACTCTTTGGTACAACCAATCCACTTGGCAAGACCATAAAAGTCAACAGAATTAATTTCACGGTTATCGGTATAGCCCCGGCGAAAGGGTTTTCCGGTCCGCAGGATGACGATGATGTTTTGATTATTCCAGTAACAACAGCCATGTACCGAGTGCTTGGTAAAGATTATCTCAGTGGGATATTTGTTGAGGTCGCTTCATCCACATTAATTGACCAGACAAAAAGTAAGATTAGTGCACTGATTATCAAGCGGCACCGCCTGAAAGAGGGCGACGACTCTTTCAATATCAGGGACATGACGGAAATTCAGAAGATGCTCAGCAGTACGACACAAACCATGAGTCTCCTGCTTGGTTCCATTGCTGCCATCTCTCTTGTACTCTCCTATTTTGCCGGATGGGCAGTAAAAACATCCCTGATTTCTGTTGTTCTCGCAACAGCCTTTTCAGCGCTTATCGGAATTTTCTTCGGCCTTTGGCCTGCAAAGAAAGCTGCAGAACTAAAACCGTTAGAAGCTCTACGTTATGAGTAAGCATAGATTTTTCAAAATGTATACCGTTCAAAAGTATATCGATTCAATGCAACGGTAATTCAGAATGATAAAAAGTTATGAAACGGTCTCTCATTATAATTGGGTTAACTATTGTTATTATAATCCCGACTCTGTTTTATTTATTAAAAGTAAATCAATCAAATACAATACACCCGCCGGATGCGATACAAAAGGTATATAATATCGAAATCCCATCTTCAACTTTTAATTTCAACATTTCATACGACATCAATAATCTTGCAGATTATTTAAATAAAAAAATAACAGGAAGTTTTTTAGTAAAAGAACTACTTATTCAACAAAAGAAAAAAGAAAAAATCAGAGTAACCCTTACAAAAACTGATAATATTGTTATTATCGCTAAAGGCCAAAAGCTTGTCTGTATTTTTCCTGTAATTGTCGATGCGGAACTTACCGATAGCCGGTTTGGCAAATTATTAACCGGATTAGTAAAGCCAGTTCATACAAGTATAATCATAACCTTATCAACCCCTGTTACAATAGATAAACAATGGTGTATTGTTACCCATTTTAAAATAGTAAACCATATATGGGCTGTAAAGCCTGTTTTGCAAATCGGGCCGTTTAAAATAAATATGGAAGAGCGACTCAATAAAGCAATAAAAGAAAATAGTCTGACATTAACAAGCCTTCTTGATTCCGAAATATATAAAGCTGCAACGTTAAAGCCATCATTAGTGCCAATTTGGCATGATCTTCAGGAACCTATTCTTATCAGCAGTATACCGAATAATCTATGGATAAAGTTTATCTGCAGTGATATAAGCGGTAAAATAAAAACACATCCCTCACGTATAACCTGCATGACTGCCATGCATGCAAAAATGTTTATTATCACTGATACAACAGCTGCATCAAAAACAAATTTCCACTCAAATTTATTGCCAGAACTGAAAGCGTTAAAAGAAAAAGATGTAGTTGACAAATCCGATATATACATATATGCGTTTACTTCTTTTCGGGAAATAAATCAACAATTAAACAGCTTTGTAAAGGGGAAAACCTTTTCAGCAAAAGGACATAGTGTTACTATAAAAAAAATATACGCATATGCATCAACAAAAGGTTTATCTGTAATAATAATTACTGATAATAATGATTATTTCATACTAAGCGGGAACTTGATGTATGACGCAGCCACACAAACATTAAAAACAAAAAATTTTGATTTTGAGTTCAACCCAAAACACCGACTTCTTAATGCTGGTGTTGATTTATACCATAATCGCATTAAAGATTCTATTGAAACCAAACTTGTAGTCAAATTTAATGCACTGATTCAGAAAGCCCCAAATCTTATTCACAATGCTATTGAAAAAGAAAAGTCCGGAAAAGTAATTGATTTGAATCTTAATAACGTCCAAATCAAAAAATGTATTATTATTATGGACAGAGAGAAAATACATCTTATAGTAAATATAGGTATGGATGCAAATCTAAAATTAAAAAAAATTCAAACCGGGAAAATTATAAGAATAACTGACAGAGTCAACACAAACAAGCATCATGTATATATGATTGGGCGTTAAACATTTTTAACTTTTTCAACAACCGGTCACCAGTGAGATTCTATAACTAAAAGCTGAACTCTGTTCGAATATATATTCCATAGTCATTCATCAGCTGGCCGTTATGAAACCCCTTGGCAAGCGCAATGGTTGCTGTATAGCGGGACTCAGGAAGGCTGAACTGCATTTTTTCCCACGCTTGGTCTGTACCTAACTGCTCAGAAAGCTCTTTGAATCTGGAAAACTTCTGATGGGTAGCAGCTAAAAACTCTTTGTTTTCTCATCACTAAAAAATGGCTTCAAAGCAGCTCTCCTGAAGTAGAGTCAACTTTGAAGCCACCCATACAAAACACACACAACTCTTCAGAATTTTAGTACCACCCACTCCGGCTAATCAGCAACAAAGTGAGCCCTTCTGTTCTGGGCCCATGCCTCTTCGTTGTGGCCCTCTGCAAATGGTTTCTCTTCGCCATAGCTCACTGTCTTAAGACGGGCTGGCTCAACGCCAAGATTAACGATGTAATCTTTTGTACTGTTGGCACGACGTTCACCAAGAGCAAGATTATACTCATTGGTACCTCTCTCGTCACAATGACCCTCGATAATAACTTTCCTGTCTCCAGTTGACTTTATCCAGTTTGCATTGGTTTTTAGCTGTGCGACAGCATCAGCACGAAGCGCTGATTTATCAAAATCAAAAAATACATCAGCGAGACCAGGCACAATAATTTCGGCACGCGGTGGCGGCGGAGGTGGCGGAACAACAACAACAGGCTGTTCATGACAGCAAGCACCCAGAAAGATCATACCCGGAATGAATAATGTCTTTAATACCGATGACGGTTTAAGCGGTTTCATTGTTGCCTCATTTTTTTAGTTTTTTCAGGAAATAATCCTCATAACAGAACTATCAAAGCACCTAAACAGTGGATTTACCGTTTACAGATGTTTCCACCATCTCTTTTTTCGATACCCTTTATCACTACCCATAAATCATGCTGGCAGTCATCACTCAGGGTTTAAAACTTATACATCATTATATACATAAAAAGTATAATAATTTCCATAAATATAATTTATAAACCCAATTATTTGCATTATCTATAAAAATCATAAGCTTAATAAGGCTACATTATAAATGATATTTATATGTGTATGAACTTTCATGAACAGACAACAATGAAAAAAAATTGAAACAAATTTATTCACTACTTTCTGTAACTTTGATAACAGGTTTCTATGCTGCTCCTGCTTCAACTGCAGAAACATATATTAGCGGGAATGTCGGTAGCTTATGGATGAATGATACCAAGGACAGATTCGGGATGTAAGGGTAATGTCTAAAATAACTGAACCGGAGAATAACGATGAAAAAAACCATGTTGATAGTCTTGGGAATTGTAGGAATGCTTTTTGGCACACCACTGGCTGATGCGTAAGCTGGTATCGGTGTAAATATCCGCATAGGAGGACGAAGACATCACCACCACCACTATCGCCATTGGCACAGAAGATACCGGCACTCAGGGTTATCAATATCAACTACAGCCATGAAAGATGTATAGGCACTGTTTATTGATTCCTTTGTTTCCTGCCACTATCTGAGAGAGTTGTCCGTGATGTCAACTCTCTCTTTTTTTGTCTAAACTTTATTCGTGCATAATACATCTTGTTTTGGTATTGATATCGTAGCACAAAACACCATATAAAAGTTTTGATCAGTTATGTTACACAAACGATTCTTTTGCTTAATTTAGATGTACAAGCTCTTTGGTTAAACAATTGTTTTATATGTCTGTACACGAAAAAAAGCACTATGGTGCAGCAAGTTAAATCCTTTTCCTTCAAAAAGCTTTTCAGTTTTCTTGGTCCGGGCTTTCTTGTTACTGTCGGATTTATTGATCCCGGTAACTGGGCAACCAATATTGAGGGTGGATCCACGTTTGGCTACGAGCTGCTCTGGGTTGTTACTCTCGGCACACTTATGCTTATCCTCATTCAGCATATGGCTGCCAAACTGGGCATAGCTACCGGAAAATCATTGGCTGTGAACATTCGTGACTCTTTTCCACAGCCGGTAGCCGCATTTCTTGGGTTTAGTGTTGTGCTCGCCTGCATTGCCACTGATGTTGCTGAGCTTTTGGGGGGGGGAATAGGATTCAGCCTGCTTTTTGGCTTTCCGCTCTGGGCTGGAGTTTTGCTGACGCTTCTGCTTGAAGTATTCCTGATTATCAGCCAGCGGTACCATCGAATTGAGAAGATCATTGTCGGCTTTCTGGGAATTATCACTCTGTGCTATCTTGCTGAGCTTCTGATTGTCAATCCGGATTGGAGTGTGATAGTTCCAAAGCTTGTGATGCCAAGTGTTGGTAGAAAAAGTATCTATATAGCGCTCGGCATTCTCGGTGCATTGGTCATGCCTCACAACATCTTTCTCCATTCAAATGTTATTCACAGCCGGAAATGGGGAGTTTCGGAGCAAGACAAAAGGGAGTTGCTCCAATATGAAAAAATTGATACGCTTTTAGCCATGACTCTTGGTTGGGTTGTGAATTCAGCCATGATTATTGTTGCTGCAGCTGTATTTTTTAGCAATCATATTCCGGTGACCACTATTGAGCAGGCAGCAGCAACCCTGAAACCTCTGGCTGGTCAGTTTGCCGGTATTCTCTTTGCCATTGCTCTTGTTTTTTCCGGTGTAAGCTCTTCCATTACGGTATCCATGGCTGAAGCCAATATTATTACCGGGTTTCTTGGAAAACCTGAAGATCCCCGAACCATGCTCTACAGGCTTTCTGTATTTGTGACAGCAATCCCGGCAGTTCTGATAATTCTGTTGAGTGTCGACACCTTTCGTGTCCTGATTTTCAGCCAGGTCATCCTGAGTTTACAGCTTCCCTTTACGCTAATCCCCCTCATTATCCTTTGCCGTAATGGAAAGGTAATGGGAAGTTTCAGAAGCCGCAACGTTGAATTTGCCGCTGCATCGGCTATTTCGGCTCTTGTTATCGGTCTGAATATCTATTTTTTTTATACAACCCTGACTGGAGGAAGCTGAAATGCTGCTCTACAGAGAAATTCTTGTTGCTATCGACTGTTCAGAGGTTGATGCTATCATTATCAAGCATGTATCAGCACTTGCACTGCAGCTTGGAGCAACTCTCCATCTGCTGCATGTTGTTCACTCCCATACCCTTGATCAAGACCGCTACCTGCGTGAACACTCTCTCGCCATGCTTGAAGGTTACCGAAATAAACTGCAGGCAGATGGTGTTGAAACCCATATTGTTATCAGAAGCGGAGAACCGGAAAACGAGATTCTCTGTGAGATCAAGGAAAATGTGTATGATTTGCTGGCAATGGCAACTCATGGTCACCGTTTGCCGGGAAGAATAGTGTTTGGCAGCGTTTCAAGAACTCTTCGTCAAAAAATCACCATTCCATTGCTGCTGATCCAGCCTGAGCATTGAGTATAACAACTTGCAAGCTCCCGTTTGGCGGTATTGAAAAAAAACAGAGCAAGAATATTGGAATGTTTTTTTTTAAAAATGCGTTAAATTTGAAGTTGTAGGTCAATTAAAAAAATAACAAGGGGGAAACATGAACATTGTTAAGCCGTTATTCAGAAGTCTGTTGATTCCATCGATGCTTTTTATTGGAGCCTGTTGTGGAGAGAAGGCTGTTGTTGAAACACCAAAACCGCTTCCACCGCCACCACCTGTTGTCACAGCTACGCTCGGTGATATATTTTTTGATTTTGACCGCTCAGAAATCCGTGCTGAGGCCCGCGATCAACTGCAAACCAATTACCACTGGTTAGAGGAAAATGCTTCGAGAAAAGTTATCATTGAAGGACATTGTGATGAAAGAGGCACCAATGAATATAACTTGGCTCTTGGCGAGCGTCGCGCCAACAGTGCCAAGGATTATCTCATTAACCTCGGTGCTGCTCCCGGACGTCTGAATACGGTAAGCTATGGTGAGGAAAAGCCTTTTGCTTCGGGCCATAATGAAGAGGCGTGGGCCCAGAACAGAAGAGATCACTTTGTCGCTGAATAAGACGCATTTCACTTTTAACACTAAAAAGGAGCGAACAGCATCATGTTTGCTCCTTTTTTTATTGTGCATAAATTTTTTCCTGAAATATGAAAATGGAAATCGAAGACTATAGTAAAAAGATCATTATATGGCCTCATCCTGAAGTTGTGGAGGATCTCGCCCAGTTGCGCCAAAAAGCTCCCCTGACCCATTGTATTACCAATGTGGTCGTTACAAATTTTACGGCCAATGTTCTTCTTGCGGCTGGAGCCTCACCAGCAATGGTGGTAACCATTGAAGAGGTTGCCGATTTTGTGCACATCGCCCATGCATTGTTAATTAATGTCGGCACTGTGACAACCTTCGACGCTGAGGTCATGCTCAAAGCTGCCGCAACAGCCCATCAAACAAATACACCATGGGTGCTTGATCCTGTTGCGGTTGGAGCTCTGGAGTTCCGAACTTCTGTTGTTGAGAAACTTATGAGGTATAATCCAACCGTTATCCGGGGCAATGCGTCTGAGATTCTTGCTCTCAGTGGATTTGGTGGCGGAGGAAAGGGCGTCGATGCTACTGCATCATCTCTTGCGGCACTGCCTGCAGCTCTTCAACTGGCTGAAAGGAGCGGGGCTGTTGTTGCCCTCAGCGGAGAGGTCGATTATATTACTGATGGCAAGGAGATCATCACTATCCCCGGCGGCCATGAGATTATGACAAAGGTTACAGGTACGGGGTGTGCGCTGGGTGCCTTGATTGCAGCTTTTTTACCTGTAACAGGGAGAGCTTTAAGGGCGGCATCGACAGCCTCAGTGATGTTTGCAACTGCTGGTGAGCGTGCTTTCAGGGAGTCTCGAGGAACTGGAAGTTTTGCAGTGGCATTTCTGGATCAACTTTCAAATCTTGGCTCTACAGGAGAGTAACCCGGGCAGAAGTGACAAGCTTTACCTGTAAAAGGTCAAAAGGGAGCTGAAAATAAATCCAACTCCCCTTTTGGCGCTAGCATCATAATCACAAAATCATCTTATCTACGATGGTAGTAATGGTGATGATGGTGGTGGTGGTGATGCCGTCGTGATGCCTGGGCATCAGTATTGAACGCTGTGAGCACCATGACTGCAATTCCAACAATTCCTGCAAGCTGCAAAAATGTTTTTTTCATCATTATTCTCCTGTTAACTATTGTAGAGACCAAAGAAATTTATTCTTCTACGAGGATTTATACCAAGTCTTCAATTGATATTAGGTTACTGATTTTTTTATACAAATAAAAATCTAAACCCAATCCGGCGAGAGCTTATTTTTTAACTTGCTCTGTCGATGTTGTTTGTTTTACTTTATTCATTAAAAAAGTATTTTATAAGAACAAATACCGACACGGCAGCTATTGACAATTAGGCCACTAAGTGCATATGAAAAATACCCGGATGCAATGAGACACTCACTTCGAAACAAAATAATCTCCCATCTGGAGTTGAAAGGTATGTCAGCCCCGATCGGCACACTCTATAACCTTTCCTTCCATAACCAGGGAAAAATAGAGTACAAGCAATTACTGATGATCGACCTCATAGAGAAGCTGACCGATGAGGCCGAAAAGTACGGATTAGAAACGGTGCTGAATGATGCGGTCATAGAAAGAAAAGTAAGCACAAAACAAAATAAACTCAAAAAAAAATAAAAATTCAATCAATTGCGCGTTAGTTTTTTTACCCATTCGACATAACAATCCATCCATTTCTGCAGGAAGTGTTTGCTTGCTGACCCTATATTACCCTCTTCGTCAAACAGTCCATCTTTAACCTGTATAAATGCTTCTGGTTGGCCAAGAGTCGGAACATCAAGATGCGCAAGGATGTTACGTAAATGCTCTTGTGCCAGAGCTGTACCAAGAAGCCCGATGGAAGCGCCCAAAATACCAGCAGGTTTGCCAGCCCAGATACTTTGTCCATAGGGACGCGATGCATGGTCAATAGCATTTTTAAGCACACCAGGTATTGAGCGATTGTATTCGGGAGTGACAAACAGAAAGCCTTGAGCCGCCTTGAGGTCGAGTTTCATGGATTTGACGGATTCGGCCGGATCGGAATCATCATCCTGATTGTAAAGAGGCAGATCTCCAATTTCAACCTGTTTAAATGAAAAGTTGGAGGGTGCAAGCCGGACAATAGCGTCCGCAAGTTGGCGGTTGAATGAATCCTTGCGAAGACTGCCAACAATAACCGCAATGTGATAGGTACTCATGATGTTATTGTGTTGTGTAATTATGATAAAAGATAACAGCTCTTTAAAATATTGTGTTTTAATAAAAAATCAATACCTTATTCTGTTGCATACGCATAGAGTATGTTCCCGCTCTTTTTTTCTTTTTCCATAAGTCACCTCCCCATCTTGCCTGTATACAATGTTGATTCATACAACCATAACAATTTAAATAATATACCACATGTCAAAAGCCGCATTAGTTGAAAAAATTGCCGAGCAGGCCAATTTAACAAAAGTTGAAGCCGATCGTGCTGTAAAAGCCTTTATCAATGTTGTATCAGCATCTTTGAAAAATGGTGAGGATGTTGCCCTTGTTGGATTCGGAACATTTACTATCGTTGATAGAGCGGAAAGACCGGGACGTAATCCCTTAACTGGTGAGGCAATTACCATTGCCGCCAAAAAAGTGGTTAAGTTCAAACCGGGAAAAACTTTGAAGGATGAAATCGCTGTATGATATCGTCCGTAGCTGAGGATGTTCGACCGATTTATCTGGAATCGGTCGAGCTACACTTGACCTGTCAGAACATCGAATGGGCACCGAGTTCCTGACCCGCAAGGCCCCCTTTCAGTACCCGGGCATAGAAATCCCTTAGAGTATCCTGGCCATAGGATGGAGTTGCGTCGGCATCGTATTTACCTGTTGCGGCATTGAGTACCAGCATTGATTCAGAGGTATAGTAGCGACCAATCCGGGCAAACTCGGCCTTATCTTTAAGCATCGGGAAGAGCTTGGAAAGCAGAGTGAGCACTGGAATAATCACATCAAAAATCAGGATCGGCACTTTTTTAAATTTCGGTTCGCGGCCAAGAAGCTCGAAGAGCAGTTCGCCTTGCGCTTTCGCTGAAATAGCCTTGCCGGGCCCACCAATTGGAAGGATTTTATTTTTTTTGGCAGGCTCTTCGAGGCAGTCAGCCATGAAACGCGCCAGGTCTGCTTCGCTGATCGGCTTGCATGAGGTCAGCTCCCCATTGCCAAACATAACATAGGGCTTGCCTTTTTTCACTGACTCCACCTGCCCGGCAATAGATTTAAAAAAGGCTGTAGGACGTACAATCGAGTAGGCCATGCCAGACTCTATGAGCTCATGCTCGAATTTAAGCTTCGCTCTCTGGAATTCAAGCAGGGGCTTTTGAACACAGATAGCTGAAAGTAGCACAAAGTGTTTTGCTCCGGCGAGCGTGCCTGCTTCAAGAGCATTATGGGTTGCCTGATAGTCAATCATCCAGGCATCCTTTACCCCCCCAGTACGGGAGGTAAGACAGGAAACCACTGCATCAAACTGTTCGCCACAAATTCCATCCTTCATGAGGGATTTCATGGTGCAGACATCCCCAAAGCGAACCTCAGAGCCCTGCAGTTGCTGGCGGGTCAGTTCAACAGTTGTCGCAGCATCAATCCCTGAACGCTCTCGCGCAAAGCTTACCACATGGTATCCTCTCGAGACCAGTTCACGGACAACAAATTTGCCGATATAACCAGTGGCACCAACCACGAAAACACGTTTAGGCGGTTGAGCAGATGTGTTGTCGGAGGCGTATGAATTCCAAGAAAAACTCAATGGTCCATGAAATTTATGTGTTTGAAATCGAAGTATTTTCAGTTAACCAGGCTTTTCCGAGAATGTAAATATATTCATTTGTGATTTACCTGCAAATGCAATCCTTTATAGGGCGGGTCACAAAGCAACCTGCAATAATAATGCACTCTATCACCCCCTGCCCCTCAGTTCTCTGGAACTGCAACAGAGTGTGCAATATAGTTTACAAACAAATGGCTTAGATTCGTATCTATAATAACTGTGCATTTAGTATAGAAAAATGTACATTACCCCCTTTCGCATATGTAATAACAGTACCATCAAATAGTAACTCTTTCTCCTCATGTCGAGCGATTGCGATAATAACAACACTGTCGAGCGTACTTTTGAACAACGCTACCATACATTATTGGCGGTATTTAATAGCATTGATCCCGCATTAATTACCGATCGAGCCGGTATAATTCTTGAGGCTAACCAGGCATTTGCCACTCTATTCGGTAAACAGCTGAGGGAGTGCATCAACATCAATATTGATGAATTATTGACCCCAAAACAGTCTGAGCTCTGGAAAATAAAAGCTGATGAAGCCCTGCGCACAGGGTCAACCGTCTTGTTTGAAGAGGATCTTGACGGGCGATCTGTTCGTTTTTCGCTCTCTCCTGTAACGGACAGCAATGGCACCATAACGCAGCTTTCTATGATCGGTCAGGATATTACCGCATTGCAGATAGCCGAAAAAAGGTCACAAAAGTTGCAGACCTTCATCAGTGCTCTCGTTGAGTCAATTCCCGGCGCATTTTATATGCTTGATGCCGGAGGGCGTTTCGTTGAATGGAATGCCTATGAGCGGGATGTTATCATAGGTAAACCTGATGGTGAAATGACTGATTCCTATGCTATTAAGGGTGTTCATCCTGAAGACAGGGGGCAAGTAACAACGATGATGATGAATATCCTGAAAGAGGGTGGTGAAAGTTCACTGGAAATGAAAGTACTGCTTCACGGTGGACCTGAGTTTGCATGGCATCACCTCTCGGCTAAAAGAGTCATTATCAACGACAAACCATTTTTCATCGGTATAGCCACAGACATCACTGAACATAAGATTTCTGAAGATGCCACTTTGAAAAACAGCGAAGATCGGTTCAGAAAATTGTTTGAATTTCATTCAGCAGTCAAGCTGCTTATCGATCCTGAAACTGGCCATATTATCGACGCCAACCATGCAGCCGCAAAATTTTATGGATGGTCGATTGCAGAACTCCGCCAGATGTCTATGCAAGAGATCAATACCCTCTCGATTGAACAGGTATTGAATGAACTGGAACACAATCGATTATCAGGAAAACAGCATTTGTCATTCAAGCACCGCACGGCTGATGGTTCTGTTCACGATGTCGAGGTGTTCAGCACAAAGATAAATGTTGGAGGAAAAGAGCTGTTCTATGCCATTGTGCACGACGTCACAGAACGCAAGCTTGCTGAGAATCAGCTTAAGCAAATGAGTGTTGCCGTACAGCAAAGTCCCGCCGTTGTTATCATCACCGATCCTCAAGGAAATATTGAATACGTCAACCCTATGTTTACCGAGCACTCCGGATATTCTGCTGAAGAGGCCAGAGGCAAGAATCCCCGAATCCTTCAGTCAGGCATGATGCCAAAAGCGGTGTATGAAAATCTTTGGGAAACAATTCTTTCAGGCGGTATATGGGAGGGTGAGTTGCACAATAAAAAGAAAAACGGTCAGCTCTTCTGGGAATCCGCCATTATTTCAGCTATTCGGGATAGCGATGGTGTAATAACAGATTTTGTTGCAGTAAAGGAGGATATCACCGAAAAAAAACAATTTTTAGATGCATTGATTGCAGCCAAAGAGAAAGCTGAAGAGAGCGACCGGTTAAAATCGGCATTTCTGGCCAATATCAGCCATGAAATACGTACCCCGATGAATGGCATTCTTGGTTTTTCAGAGTTGTTGAAGGATCCTCAATTAACAGGGGAGGAACAGGTCGAGTATATCGATCTCATTCATCAAAGCGGTAAGCGCATGCTGAACCTGATCAATGATCTCATCGATATCTCCCGTATTGAAGCGGGCGAAACAAACATGCAAATAGCTGAAACCTCAGTTAACCAAATTATCCATAATCTTTGTGTCTTTTTCAAGCATGATGCCGAAAAAAAAGAGTTGCGGTTGCATTGTACAACTCCTCTGCCTGATACGGAGAGCCTCATTGTAACAGACCAGTCTATGCTCCTCCAGATATTGACGAACCTTGTCCAAAATGCCCTGAAATTCACCAAAAAGGGTGGTATTGATATCGGCTATACAAGAAATAATGGCACCATCGAGTTTTACTGTCATGATACAGGGATCGGCATCCCAGCCGATATGAAAGAGAAAATATTCGATCGGTTTCATCAGGTTGACAACTCTTTAACAAGGGCACATGAAGGTGCTGGTCTGGGATTGAGTATTTCAAAGGCTTATGTTGAAATGCTTGGCGGCACCATCCAGGTTGAATCGGTTGAGGGTAGAGGAAGCAGATTCTTTTTCACACTTCCCTGCAACAACCCTCTCAACTCCACGCAAACAGATAAGTTATCACCCGATGTTGTACAGGAAACTGTCGCATCATTACCTTGTGGGGTTGTTCTTATCGTCGAAGATGACGAAATAAGCAGTTATCTGCTCCAGAGAAGCCTGAAAAGCAAAAATCTAACCCAACTTTACGCCAAAAACGGTCATCAGGCTGTGGAACTGGTTAAGAGCCATCCAGAAATCAATCTTGTCCTTATGGATATGAAAATGCCGTTGATGAATGGTTATGAGGCAACAAGGCAAATCAAGCAGTTCCGGCCAGACCTGCCAGTTATTGCCCAAACGGCATTTACAACAAAAGAAGAGAATGAAAAAGCTAAAGCGGCGGGATGTGACCATGTGATAACCAAACCAATCAAAAGAAAAGAGCTTCTGGAGTTGACGAATAAGCTGCTCAAACGGTAACCAGAAATTAAGAATGATTTTGCTGCTATAAGGAGGCTTTTTTTTATTGCAAGGAAATTGTATGTTCACACCTCCTCAAAAATTTAAGATTGACAAGAAGTCTCGATGTTATGCTCGAGTTTTGTCATTGTTAGTACTTTTTGCAGCAAAGGCACTATTAAATTACCCTGAAGAACAGTGCCAGGAGACGGGATACTCGTATTCACGTTGTTGTCGTTCTCTGTGCTCCGTGGATTGACGGGTTACAAATCTTGCTATTTATCCCAATGAATGGAAGCGTTGTTGTTCGTAAATCTTCAAAAGAGTTATACAGAAAATGAACACAGAATCCCGTATGCATTGTAAGGCCTTACAGGGTAAGGTCATGACGGCGGAACAAGCCGCAGCCCTTATCTCTTCTGGAGATAATGTCGGTATGAGCGGTTTTACCGGCTCTGGCTATCCCAAAGCAGTACCGGCAGCACTCGCCAAACGCATTGAAGCCGCCAATAGTGCAGGAGAAAAATTCAGGATCGGCGTATGGACTGGTGCTTCTACCGCACCGGAACTTGATGGAGCATTGGCCAAGGTCGATGGTGTGGAAATGCGTCTTCCCTACCAGTCAGACCCTGTGTGCCGCCAGCGCATCAACGCTGGAGAGATGGAATATATCGATATTCACCTCTCTCATGTGGCCCAGTTCGTCTGGTTCGGATTTCTTGGAAAGTTGAATGTTGCGGTGGTTGAAGTCGCGGGTATTCTTGAAGACGGGCGATTGATTCCTTCGACATCTATTGGAAACAACAAGACCTGGCTGGATCAGGCGGATAAGGTGATCCTCGAAGTAAACTCCTGGCAGGATTCGCGTCTGGAAGGAATGCACGACATTTATTACGGCACCAGTCTGCCTCCGAACCGCAAGCCTATAGCGATTGTGAATCCACATGACCGGATCGGCGACAAGTATCTGCATTGTGATCCTGATAAAATTATCGCTATTATCGAAACCCATAGTCCGGACCGAAATTCATCTTTTTCGGAACCTGATGAAAGTTCTCGCATGATTGCGGGCCATATCCTCGAATTCCTTGAACATGAGGTGAAGAAAGGACGGCTTCCAAAAAATCTGCTGCCACTGCAATCCGGTGTAGGTAATATAGCCAATGCTGTCATGGCGGGCCTGAACCATGGACCATTTGAAAACCTGACCGCCTATACCGAAGTACTGCAGGACGGCATGCTCGAAATGATTCACTCCGGCAAGCTGATCTCGGCTTCAGCTACAGCTTTTTCGTTAAGCAACGATGCACTGGCGGAGCTTTATGCCCATCTCGATGAATACCGCGACAAGATCATACTGCGTCCCCAGGAGATCAGCAATCATCCGGAAGTCATCCGCCGACTGGGAATTATTGCCATGAACGGGATGATTGAGGCCGATATGTATGGCAATGTTAACTCGACCCATGTTATGGGCAGCGCCATCATGAACGGTATCGGTGGCTCAGGCGATTTCGCCCGCAATGCCTATATCTCCATATTCATGACGCCATCTCAGGCAAAGAACGGTCAAATTTCCTGCATTGTACCAATGGTATCCCACGTCGATCATACAGAACACGATGTGCAGGTACTGGTCACGGAGCAGGGGCTTGCTGACCTGCGCGGTCTCTCCCCAACGCAACGAGCCAAGGTCATTATCGAAAACTGTGCCCACCCGCACTTCAAGCCCGCCCTTCAGGACTACCACCAGCGTGCACTGGAACACTCTTTTGGTAAACACACTCCACATCTGCTTGATGAAGCGTTAAGCTGGCATCAGCGATTCCTTACTACCGGCCAGATGTAAGAGTCGGAAAGCTTGTACGACGAAAGGCGGGTTAATCCCGCCTTTCGTCGTAACAGCAGATCAAAGCTAAAGAAGCGCCGATTGCTGAGGAATAGCTATATTACGGTATTGCTATCAATAATTGTCACGCCACACCCTTATGGAGAATCGTCCCGGAAAAAAACCGGCATGGCTGAAAATCAGGTTAACCTCCGAAGCATCATTTGCTTCGACGCGTCAGCTGCTCAACCACCAGAGCCTCAACACCGTCTGCCGGTCGGCCATGTGCCCTAACCTGCATGAGTGCTGGTCGAAAGGCACAGCAACATTTCTGCTGCTTGGCAGTGTCTGTACCCGCACCTGCAGGTTCTGTGCGGTCGGAAAAGCCGCAAACCCCCCTTCCCCTGATCCTCTTGAGCCAAAAAAAATCGCACTTGCCATTCAATCCATGCAATTAAAGCATGCTGTGCTGACCAGTGTTACTCGTGATGATCTCCAGGACGGTGGCGCATCACACTGGGTTGAGACCATTCGAGCCATCCGTGCATTGACTCCAGACATCAGCATTGAGTGCCTGATTCCCGATTTGCAGGGTAATGAAGGTGCAATGGATCTTATTATGGCGGAGGCACCCGATGTGCTGAACCACAATATTGAAACCGTACCATCCCTTTATATGAAGGTACGCCCACAGGCAAACTACCAGGCTTCACTTGAGCTTATACAGCGGGCAAAACAAAAGCATGGCCTCTCAACCAAATCCGGACTTATGGTTGGCATGGGCGAAACCATTGAGGAGGTAAAGGCCTCGCTCAAAGATCTTACCCGACATGGGTGCGATATGGTGACAATCGGCCAGTATCTGCAGCCCTCCGCCGAACACCTGCCGGTTGAACGCTACATCCCTCCGGAGGAGTTTGAGCAGTACAGGGTCATTGCTGAAGCTGCCGGATTCCGCCATGTACAATCCGCACCGTTTGTCCGAAGCTCCTATCATGCTGAGGCGTTTACCTGTGACACTGAAACACTCCATTAACCCGTAACCACATCTGAGAAATGACTCTATCGGTACCCGTGATGATTTATGCCTACTGGGCTTTTGCCTTTCTGGTTGGCATGGTTTTTTTCAAGAAGGATATTCTCACCTTCAACCGGGAATTTGACTCACGGAGAATCGCTCTGCTGGTCGCCTCTCTGCTGATTATTGCGGTCAATGCCTGGGTCTATTCGCACTCCACCAGTGATGGAGGCCGAAAGCTCGATATTCTGACCGTGCTGGTGTTCAGTGTTGGCAATGGCATTGCTGAAACCTTCATGTTCTATGCTGTTTTTCGCATCGGAACAGCTCTTGCCGGTAGGTTCACGCAAAATCCATGGGCGCTTTTTATCACGGGCTTTATATGCTTCATGATTTACAGTGGCCTTATCCACGGTCTTTTCTGGATCAACATTCTTCCGACGCATGTCGTACAGACAAGTCCTTACAAACCATTTTTCATGCCTGTGCAGATGCTGATAGCCAGCAGCTGGGCTTTGAGTTTTTTCTGGTACCGCGATATCAGAAGCGTAATTTTTCTGCATGCACTGGTCGACCTGACCATGGCCTGTAATGTTAAATTTTCGCTGTTTAACTGAGGGGTGATATAACTCTAATTTTTTGGAACTGTAGAAGATGGCTCGAAAAGAGCACAGTCAAGGATTGATAATTCCTAATAGGGTGATTCAACAAAACTCACCTTTCAGCGGCACTCATTACTGCAAGGTTAGGGGTGGATAGTGGGCAAGATTACAACATGAATTCGATAAGAGAGGCAAGGGATGCTTGAATGGTGCGGTTGCGACCAGAATGCCGGAAAGATTGTTCAGGTGCTGCTTGATGAGTATCTTGAGTATGGATTTGCCTTGAACATTGAGTCTATCAGTGGTGATTGGGTGCGCTCCTTTCAGCATCCGGGTGAAGTTGTCAGAAGTGTTGTATTTGGTACTGAAGAGAGGTGTATTGATGAGGGTTTTATTGCTCTTCAACAAGGTCCCGAAGTCAAAAAATGGAGAAGATTGATATGAGAATTGATTGTTTGACAGTGAAAAACTTCAAGGGGTTTGAGTCCAAAGAATTTTTATTTCATCCCGAATTCAATCTGATTGTCGGCATGAATGGAACCGGTAAAACCAGTCTACTTGATGCACTTGCTGTGGCTATCGGCAGTTGGTTTCTCGGGATTCGCGATACCGATACCCGGCACATTCGGTCGAGTGATGTTATGCTCAGGTATTTTGAACAATGGGAAAGAATCTATCCATGTGAAATTACTGCTTATGGAATAGTTAGCCAACAAAACATAACCTGGAGTCGTTCGTTAAATACATCAAAGGGTCGGACAACCTTCGGTAATGCATTTGCCATCAAAGATTTGGCAACGATAGCCGATGAGGCGATTCGGAACGGTCATATCATTGACTTGCCTCTGATCTCATATTATGGTACAGGTCGCTTATGGCAGGAACCAAGAGAGTCTTTCGAGGTGTCAGATCCCCTGAAAATCGCCGGCAAAGAAGGACAATCACGGGTGAATGGTTATCACAATAGTGTCGATCCCCGATTGTCGGTCAATCAGCTCACAAGGTGGATAGCATGGCAGTCATGGATTGCCTATCAGGACAATAATCATGCAACTCCTGTTTTCAGTGTGGTGAAGGAGGCTTTGGTCGCATGTGTCGAAGATGCACACGATCTATACTTCGACGCAAAAATCGGAGAAGTTATTGTTGAATTTTCCCATGGAAGGCAACCATTTTCAAATCTGAGCGATGGTCAACGCTGCATGCTGGCCATGGTCGGTGATATTGCGCAGAAGGCAGCAAAACTCAACCCTCATCTCGGCAACAAGGTTTTACAGAAAATCGAAGGCGTGGTCTTGATAGATGAACTCGATCTTCATCTTCATCCTCGATGGCAGCGACGAGTTGTCGAAGATTTACGCAGGGTTTTCCCGAAAATCCAGTTTATCTGCACGACCCACTCACCCTTCCTGATCCAGTCTTTGCATAGTGGAGACGAACTACTTATGCTTGATAGCCATTAGCACAACTTGGTAATTTGTCGATTGAGGATATAGCAGAAGGAATCCAGATGGTTGAAAATCCGGAGGTAAGTTTGCAATATGCAGAAATGAAATCGGCGGCTAAAAGCTATCTTGAGACCCTCGAGGAGGCTACTTTATCTCCAAAGGCTAAGTTGGAGCAATTTAAGCAGCGTCTGACTGATCAAATCAGGCCATATGCTGATAATCCTGCTTTTCAGGCGTTTTTGGAGATGAAGCGAGCTGCCACTATGGGAGAGTGAATCATGCGCCCGGTAAAAAGAGAAAGTTCACCTGTCCAAGAGGATTACAGGCATCACTCTGAAGCAAAGCCTGATCTCGTATCTCGTTTGGGCCAATATTGCAGTTATTGCGAACGACCGATCTCGACTCAATTAGCTGTTGAGCATATCCAGCCGCAAGGCCTACCGAAGTATGAACATCTTAAAGGGAGATGGAATAACTTCTTGCTTGCTTGCATCAATTGCAATTCAACCAAGCAGGCAGCAAGATGTCCTATTTGCGAACCTCTTGCTGCCTGACCGGGATAATACCTTTGCTGCATTCGACTATTTACCGGATGGCACGATCGAACCATCCCAATTAACCGTTGAAACAGGTTTGCAAGCGGAAGCACAGGCAACTCTTGAACTGACCGGCCTTCATAAGGCAGCAATGTATACCCCAGATATCAACGGTAAGCAGGTCGCTCTCGATCGGGTGTCGCAAAGGATGAACATTTGGTTGATAGCTGACGAGGCAAGAACGGATCTCGAAAATAGCCCAAAAAATCAGCCGCTTCGTGACTGGATACTACGTAATGCTATCGCGACAGGTTATTTCAGTGTGTGGATGACCGTATTCTCTCATGATCCTGATATGCGATCTCGCCTTATCAACGTTTTTCCCGGAACAAGAGAGAGTAGATGTTTTGATCTGAACGGCAACCCGATTTCACCCGCACCGAATCCTGACCAATTGGATGATGGAGGAAAGATATAGCCAATTTAATCCTGAATTTTTTTCCAAGTGCTGATGCCGCGCTGGATAGTGTTGTCAGGAGCACTTTTTGTATTTCTGGCTATTGATCCCTGAAAAGCTCGGTTCTCTCTTCGCTATCTTCAAACCGCGCATTGCAGTCATGCAAGCTGTATTGCGGATTGTTGACTTTCGTTGAGACCGGGTAGATATTAAGTACTCCATCTCTGGCTGATTGCAGCAGCTCCCTGGCTCCCGGAGTGCCTGCCTGAAGCCACTCACTCCAGTGTTCGGGTTCGAGGATGACTGGTGTTATATTTCGTGCTGAAAAGGGTTGTCTTAATGAGAGTTGCGCGCTATTGAACACCGTCCACTTTTTCCGCAGCACAACCTTGTGGAGTGGATCGCAATGTTTTGGTTTCTCTCATCCTTGATGCAGATTTTTTTTGAACTTGCGCAGTATTCAATTCAGCTTCAGTCCAGCTAACGCTTTCCGGTATTGCAATGAGCAGGATGCCAAGCGCAGCTTCAAGCTTTCCTATGGTTTCAAGGGTAAGATTTTCATTTCCCTTGAGAAGTTTGCTTACCTGCTGAGGGCTGACTCCTGTTTTTGCAGCAAGATCTTTCTGCGATATACCATTTGCCTCTAAAGCACCAAGAATAAGCACTGCAATATCTGCAGATCTCTCCTGCCATGCCTCTTTTGCCTCATCGCGTAACGCTTTTTCCATCCATCGTGAAGGCTGGCGTGATAAAGCGTCATCGATTTTTTGTTTCAGATTGTTCCTGGTCATCAGTTTATATCTCCAGCTATTCAAAATTAGTTTGGTCTCGTAAATCATTGTCAATAAGGAATTGCTTGACTTTTTCAAGTTTCAGCAGCTCTTCCTGCACAGCATTGACGGCAGGAAGTCAACGGTTTTCGACAAACCATTTCTTTTCGGCTTTCTCTTTGCTCCTGCCGCTGACCTCAATCATGAGATTGAGCGGCTGATAACCTTGGTCGGCTCCTCAAGGGTTTTTGGTCACTCATGATAAAGATGTTGAATAATCGCAAGTAATTGCTCCAGAATACAGTAATTATCAATATAATACATCGGCCGAATTAATTTTAGCAGATCTATCCTATAGTGAAACAAAATATTTGTCCGGCAAATGCTTCTTGAATATTTTTAACAAACAGGAATGACAGGTAATAGCAATATTAATATTAAGGTAAGTTATGAAATCATATAACGGTATGGTGTTGGTTGCCGGGGCTACAGGCCGGACGGGGGCTTGGGTGGTTAAGCGGCTGGAATGTCATGATATTGATTACCATCTTTTTGTTCGATCGGGCAAAAAAGCGCTTGAGCTTTTCGGGCCGGAGGTGATTGATAAGCTCACCATTGGTTCCGTTGAACATCAGGAAGAGATCCGGGCGGCCATCGGTCATGCTGATGCGGTTATCTGTGCGGTTGGGGGCAATGTCACTGATCCTGAAGCTCCTCCGCCCGCTGCTATTGACCGTGACGGCATTACAAGGCTGGCAACTATTGCCAAAGAGGGTGGAGTGAAACATTTTATTCTGATAAGTTCGCTCAGTGTTACAAAACCCGACCATCCCCTGAACAAATATGGCAAGGTGCTGACCATGAAACTTGAAGGTGAAGATGAGGTACGAAAACTATTCTCCGAACCGGGGTACTCATACACCATACTTCGTCCTGGTGGCTTGGTTGATGGCCAACCGCTGATGCACGCCCTGCGCATTGATACCGGCGACAGAATGACCACAGGCGTTATTGACCGAAGTGATGTGGCTGAAATGGCAGTACTCTCTCTTTTTGCTCCTGAAGCTCATAATCTCACCTTCGAACTTGTAAGGTCTGAAGAGGCTCCACAATCTTCCCTCATTCACTGCTTTGCGCATATTGTGTAAAAATAGCGCTTTCTAATATCCGTTTTGTCGTGGGTAAAGATCGTTTAAGGCGGTTATGGCTTTTTCAAATCCCTGATGAGCAACAAGGCGATAATATTTCATGGCTTCGCCATGGTGCCGAGCAACACCGCCAACATTCATGTAAGCAAGACCGAGATTATACTGAGCTGCTGCATCACCACGCTGAGCTGCTGCTCGGAGTGCTTGAATTTCAGAAGCCTCCGATTTTTCTTTTCCAAAAAAAGGAATCGAGCGCAAAGCGGACATAAATTTTTTAAGCATCTCAAGAAAAGATTAATTTTTAAAGGGGGTAACCGATTTCGATAGCTCTTGAAAAGAGCCTGAAGGTATTATAATACATATAACTTAACAAGTGTTTTTACTGTTTTTATGTTCTTGTGAATACTGCAACTCTCTTTCGATCGTCACCATCAGGCCGCATTGAGTGGTCTTTTCAGATGCTGCGGTGATTTAAATGGTCAAAGTATTTACTGATTTCCATTCTTAAAATTGATAAATATAACAACCGCCTTAAAACTTAGATGGCCAATTTTGCCATACTATAGTGAAATTATTTATCAGAATTTTCTGTTTGGTAATATTGTATTAATGCATAATAATTCTTTATAATTATTATGCATTAATACAATAAAGAATTGCTCTGCTTTAATAGTAAATAATTTTTATGTTATGATATTTATCTTATTTTATTATAATATTTTATTGCATACTGAGTGTTATAGTTTATTAGCATTAGAGAGTTTAGTTATTACTATCAAAAATAATAAAATTATATTTTGTTTTATACGTATATAATCAGGTCTGAAAATGAGATAGATATCAGGCAAATCCTATTTAGTGGACAAACTTTTTTGTGGGAAATAAATCATTTTAATCATGAATATTACTCATCGATAATCAATGGTGTGTCGATATTTATACGTCAGATATCAACGCAAGAATTTGAAGTTAATACCATTGAAAATGAGATAAAGGGGATACCAATACCTCTCTTTTTTCAGAGATATTTTTCGCTTGATATTGATATGGATCGGGTTTTTCCTGAGAGTTTTGCACGATTTTATCCGGATCTATGGAAACTTCTGGCAGAATATTTTTCTTTACGAATCATGAGGCAGGATCCTTTTGAAACCATGATTTCGTTTATGTGTGCACAGGGTATTGGCATGCACTTGATCAGGAAACAGGTGTCGATGCTCATAAAAACCTATGGTGAGAAAACAACGGTTACTTTTGCAGGGAATGAGATTGAGCTGTATAACTTCCCGGATCCCGAGCGCCTTGCTGCCGCTGACCCGTTTATGCTCAGTCGCTGTACAAACAATAATCGTGTGAGGGCTAACAATATTATCGCTGTATCGCAGGGTGTGGTTGAGGGGAAAGTAGACTTTCAGAGACTTTGTGACAGGGATATGCCTTTGTCGGAGGTACGCCGAAAATTGTCGGAAAACAGGGGGATAGGGTTTAAAATTGCTGACTGTATCGCGCTGTTCGGTCTTGGACGTTTTGATGCTTTTCCTATTGACACCCATGTCAAGCAATATCTTGGAAGCTGGTTCAAGAGTACAACAGCGCTTCGATCTTTAAGCCCTGCGAGTTATCTTATACTTGATGCTGAGGCCCGTTCTTTTTTAAACCCGGATTTTGCAGGGTATGCCGGGCATATACTTTTTCACTGCTGGCGCAGGGAGATTAAAAAATTGCAATCATTTTAACGGGGTATTGAACCGTCAACCAATAAGGAGTCTACACCATGAGCGTTACAAAAAAAGTGCTGGTTGCCGGTGCTTCCGGATATCTCGGCAGATACGCGGTGAAGGAGTTCAAGGAGCGGGGCTACCAGGTTCGTGCTCTGGTCAGAAACCCGGACAAGTTTAAAACTGCCGGCTCGCATGGAGAGCCTGCGGTGCACGATCTTGCTGATGAGATTGTTGTCGGAGATGTAACCTCTCCGGAAAGCATCCGCGATGTATGTAAAGGGGTTGACATTGTCTTTTGCGCCCTTGGCCTTACTGCGCCCGATGCTCATCACAGCAGCTACGATGTTGATTACCTTGGCAATAAACGCATTCTGGAGCAGGCTGTTGCAGAGCGTGTTTCGAGATTTATCTATGTCTCGGTGTTCAATGAGGACAAGATGCCCGATATTTTGACAATCAAGGCGCACGAGCTGTTTGTGGCAGAACTTAAAAACTCTGGTCTCTCCTGGGCAGTCATACGACCGAATGGTTACTTTTCAGATATGGGACGTTTTTTTTCAATGGCTCAAAGCGGCCATATCTTCATGGTTGGTGAAGGTGAAAAAAAAATCAACCCGATTCATGGGGCTGATCTGGCCAAGGTGTGTGTTGATGCCGTCAAGGGTGAATCCAGGGAGATTCCGGTTGGCGGACCTGATATCTATACCTTCAAAGAGACTATGGAACTGGCATTTCACGCTTGCGGTAAAACACCGTGGATAACTGAGCTGCCTCTGTGGCTGGCTGAAGGCGGGCTTATGGTGACCGGGCTTTTTAACCGCAATCTGGCTGACCTGCTCTCTTTTGCGATTGAAGCGCTCAAATTTGACCATGTTGCGCCCGCCTACGGCTCCCGGCATCTGAAGGACTTTTTTGCTGAACTTTCCTCCAGAAAGCACTGATTACAGGGAGGATTCGGACTCTTCGCTTCCCTTTCCTCCTTTTTTTTAAAGGATCCCCGCTTTTTTCTCAATGTCTAATTCAATACCTTAAGGCTCGATTGGATATAGCGAAGCCATAACACTATCTGAAACTTTAGAGAGCAAATACCTGTACATGTTGAAAATTTTTGAAAAGATCTTCGGTTCCAAACACGATAAGGATATTAAAAAGATCCAGCCAATTATCAGCTCTATCAACGAGCTGCAGCGCGCCTTGTCATCGCTCAGTGATGACAAGTTGAGGGAGAAGGGGCTGGAACTGAAAAAGAGAGTGCGCGGCGTCCTGAAGCCCATAGAGCTGGAAAAAACCAATCTCTCACTGAAACTTGACAACCCTGATATCGACCTTCAAGAGGCGGAAGCAATAAACTTGAAGCTGGACTCTCTCGGCGAAGAGTATGAAAAGGCTACCGCTGACATACTTGAAGAGATTCTGCCTGAGGCTTTTGCTCTTGTCAAAGAGACCTGCGTACGCCTTAAAGGCCACATCTACCATGTCGTAGGCAGAGAGATGATCTGGGACATGGTGCCCTATGATGTCCAGCTGATCGGTGGCATTGTGCTTCATTCAGGAAAAATTTCAGAAATGGCCACCGGTGAGGGAAAAACCCTTGTTTCAACCCTGCCAGTCTTTCTCAATGCCCTGACTGAAAGAGGGGTGCATGTTGTTACGGTCAATGATTATCTGGCCCAGAGAGACAAGGAGTGGATGAATCCTGTGTTTGCCTTCCACAATCTCTCGGTCGGCGTTATTCTCAACACCATGAGGCCAGAAGAGCGCCGGGAGCAGTACCAGTGCGATATCACATACGGCACGAACAACGAACTTGGTTTTGACTATCTGCGCGACAATATGGCGGGAACGCCGGAAGAGATGGTGCAGCGCAACTTCTACTACGCCATTGTTGATGAGGTCGATAGCGTGCTGATTGATGAAGCCAGAACTCCACTTATTATTTCAGGGCCGGTACCACATGCCGACAACAGTAAATTCCAGGAGATCAAACCATGGATTGAACAGCTGGTTAGAGCTCAGCAGCATCTGGTTGCATCATACCTCACTGAAGCTGAAAAAATTCTCAAGACAAAACCAGGTGATTTCGATGCCGGACTTGCGCTCCTTCGAGTCAAACGTGGACAGCCTAAAAATACCCGTTATATCAAGATGCTCTCCCAGCAGGGTATGGCCAAACTTGTTCAGAGTACCGAGAACGAATACCTTAAAGACAATTCAAGCCGGATGCAGGAGGTTGACGATGCGCTCTATTATGCGGTGGACGAAAAGGGTGGCACGATTGATCTTACTGACAAGGGGCGCGAGTTTCTCAGCAAGCTCAGCCATCAGGACAGCGATATCTTTATGCTTCCCGATGTCGGTTCGGAAGTCGCTGGCATTGAAAGTGACAAGGCCATTGCCGCAGCCGATAAAATCCAGAAAAAAGATGAGATTTACCGCCTTTTTGCCGACCGTTCAGAGCGGCTGCACAATATCAGTCAGCTGCTGAAAGCCTACTCCCTGTTTGAGCGGGACGATGAGTATGTGGTCCAGAACGGACAGGTTATGATTGTTGATGAATTTACCGGACGAATTCTTTCAGGCCGCCGTTACAGCGATGGGCTGCACCAGGCTATCGAGGCCAAAGAGAATGTCAAGATTGAGGGTGAAACGCAGACGATGGCAACCATCACCATCCAGAACTTTTTCAGGCTCTACAAAAAGCTTGCCGGTATGACCGGCACGGCGGAAACCGAAGCTTCGGAATTTTTTGAAATCTACAAGCTCGACGTTGTGGTTATTCCCACAAACAGCACGATTGTCCGCAAGGATATGGACGATCTTGTCTATAAAACCCGTCGGGAAAAGTACAATGCCGTTGTGCTGAAGGTTGAGGAGCTGCAGAAAAAAGGGCAGCCGGTGCTTGTGGGTACAACAAGTGTTGAGGTCTCAGAAACTCTTTCGAGAATGCTTCGGGCCAAAAAAATTGCGCACAATGTGCTCAACGCCAAGCAGAACGATCGTGAAGCAGAGATTGTGGCTGAAGCTGGCCAGAAAAATGCCGTGACCATCGCCACCAATATGGCTGGCCGAGGAACAGACATTAAACTTGGCAAGGGTGTACGTGAACTGGGCGGACTCTTTATCTTAGGTTCAGAACGTCACGAGTCGCGTCGCATTGACCGGCAGCTTCGTGGACGTGCCGGACGTCAGGGTGATCCGGGAGAATCGGTCTTTTTTGTTTCACTTGAGGACGAATTGATGCGTCTCTTTGGCTCTGACCGCGTTATTTCCGTGATGGATCGCCTGGGACATGAGGAGGGTGACGTGATTGAGCACTCAATGATCACCAAATCAATTGAACGGGCACAGAAAAAAGTTGAGGATCAAAACTTTGCAATCCGTAAGCGCCTGCTGGAATATGACGATGTGCTGAACCAGCAGCGTGAGGTCATCTATTCCCGCCGCAAAAATGGACTGCTCAAGGAGCGTCTGACCAGTGATATCCTTGACCTTCTGATGGATTACAGTGAGGTGGTGATCAAAAAATATCACAAATCAATGGATGTCGATGGTATTGAGGAGCAAGTGCTGCGCGAGCTCTCCATTGAGTTTAAACCTGACCGGGACACTTTTGAGCGGGAAGGCGTCGAGGCTACGGCAAAGAAGCTTTACGAGACCGCCGTTGCTTTTTACCGCAGAAAAGAGGCGGCTGTACCGGAAGAGATTATGCAGCAGATTGAAAAATATGCGGTCTTGAGCGTCATTGATCTCAGGTGGAGAGAGCATTTAAGGGAGATTGATTCCCTGCGTGAAGGTATCAATTTGCGTGCTTACGGTCAGAAAGATCCGCTGCTTGAGTATAAGCAGGAGGCATATCGGCTCTTTGTTGATCTGCTGCACGACATAGAGCTCGAAACCCTCTCTCTGGCCTTCAAGCTCTTCCCGGTCAATCCTGATGAGGCGCGTGAGATGGAAGAACGGCAGCGAAAAGCCGCAGTCAAACAGGAAAGGCTGGTAGCACAGCATCAGGCCGCAGAAAGCGTTTATACCGCATCATTTGGTGTGGATATGCCGGAGAGGGATGGCGAAACGGAGAGTGCCCAGAGCGTGCAACAGCCGGTTATCGCTGAAAAAAAACCGGGCCGTAATGATTTGTGCTCCTGCGGAAGTGGAAAGAAATATAAAAACTGTCACGGCCAGCAACCCTGATCCTTTGAAACGTTACCTCTACCCATGAAACATACTGAAGTTGAAGTTACCATTAGCCTTGCAGCAGAACACGGTTTGAATGCAGAAGAGTACGGAAAAATCTGTGCCATTCTCGGAAGAACACCAACATTTACCGAGCTTGGAATTTTTTCGGTCATGTGGTCAGAACACTGCAGCTATAAAAATTCCATAGCTGTGCTTAAAACCCTTCCCCGTGAAGGCAAAGCTCTTTTGACCTCCGCCGGTGAAGAAAATGCGGGCCTGGTAGATATCGGCGACAACCTTGCTGTAGCCTTCAAGATTGAATCACACAACCACCCCTCCGCCGTCGAACCCTATCAGGGTGCCGCTACCGGAGTTGGAGGAATTCACCGCGACATTTTTACGATGGGTGCCCGTCCGGTTGCATCGCTCAATTCGCTCCGGTTTGGCTCTCCCAAAGATCTCCATGTCCGCTATCTGGTGGATGGGGTTGTGCGCGGTATTGGAGATTACGGTAACTCGTTCGGTGTACCGACTGTTGGCGGAGAAATATATTTTGAAGAGGGCTATACCGGCAATCCCCTTGTCAATGCCATGTCGGTCGGTCTTGTAGAGCATGATAAAACCGTGAGCGCAACAGCCCTCGGTGAAGGTAACCCTGTGCTGATTGTCGGTTCATCGACCGGAAGGGATGGTATTCATGGCGCAACGTTTGCCTCGGTTGAACTCAGTGAAGCCTCGGAAGAACAACGCCCGAGCGTTCAGGTTGGTGATCCCTTTGCGGAAAAGCTGCTGCTTGAAGCCACGCTTGAAGCCATTGCAACCGGTTATGTTGTTGGCCTGCAGGATATGGGCGCAGCAGGAATCACCAGTTCCACCTCGGAAATGAGTGCGAGGGGCATAGAAAAAACTGGATCAGGTGGTATTGAGATTGATCTTGATCTTGTGCCGATTCGCGAAGCGGGAATGAGTGCTTATGAAATCATGCTCTCTGAATCGCAGGAACGGATGCTTATTGTAGCTGCAAAAGGGTTTGAAGAGAAAATCATTGAGGTTTACCGGAAGTGGGATGTGCTGGCGGTCGTTATCGGACGGGTTACAAGCGATAATCAGGTAAGGATTTTACATCACGGTAGAGTCGTTGCGGAAATTCCGGCTGAAACGCTGGTGCTGGGAGGCGGAGCTCCGGTTTATATCCGTGAAGCGGTTGAAAAAAAACCGGATACACCGGTGGCCATACTGGTTGACGACAAGGATCTTGAGTTCAGGGCAATCAGCCTTGCTCTCCTTTCACGCCCAAATATTGCAAGCAAGCAGTGGGTTTACCGCCAGTATGACTCCATGGTGCTGACCAATACGGTAACCCCTGTCGGGCATACTGACGCTGCGGTTATCCGGGTCAAGGGCTCACGGAAAGGCCTGGCCATGAAAACCGACTGTAACGCCCGCTATGTCTATCTCAATCCTCTGGCAGGCGGCAAAATTGCCGTGGCTGAATGTGCCAGAAATATTGCCTGTTCTGGTGCAACACCACTGGCTATCACTAACTGCCTGAATTTCGGCAATCCCTATAAACCCGAGGTCTACTTTCAGTTCAAGGAATCAGTTCGGGGCATGGGCGAGGCTTGCCAGGCCTTCAATACACCGGTGACCGGCGGTAATGTCAGTTTCTATAACGAAACATTGATCGGCGGAGAACGCACCGCCATCTACCCCACCCCGACCATCGGCATGATCGGCCTGCTTGATGATATCGACAACCTTGTAGGTTCGACCTTTACCGATGCCGGAGACACAATCATGCTGCTTGGCCATCCTGAACTCACGCTGGATGCTTCGGAATATCTTGTGATGCAGTACGACACTCCCGGTCAGGATGCCCCCTGCGTCGATCTTGAGCACGAAAAAAAGCTGCAGGAGCTGCTTGTTGCGCTTGCCGCAAAAAAACTTGTACACTCCGCGCACGATATCTCCGACGGTGGGCTTTTTGTCGCACTGGCCGAAAAAGCCATCATGAACGACAAGGCCCCGCTTGGTTTCAGCATTGACCTGGAAGATACCGACCAGGGCCCATATCATATCCAGCAACAGCTCTTTTCGGAAGCACAGGGGCGAGTGGTGTTGAGTATATCGCCCGATAAAGCGGATGAGGTCATCCAAGAGGCAAACAGGCACAATGTCCCGGTACGCATTATTGGAAACGTTATTGAAGGGGATGCGGTTATTACTCTGAACAGTGAACCGGTGCTGCACTTTTCGATCAATGAACTCGGCGAAGCATATTTTCACTCGCTTGAGCACTCTCTGCACCTTGACGAACTTTAACCATAAATCATGCTGCCTCTTGTAACTGCACAGGAAATGCAAAGAGCCGATAGGGCGGCAATAGAACAGCTTCATATCGGTGAACCCAGACTTATGGAGCTTGCTGGTCATGAATGTTTGCGCATTATAAGGGAAACCCTTCAAAAAGAGGAATCACTCTCCGGCAGCTCTTTTCTTGTCGTTTCGGGCAAAGGAAATAACGGCGGTGATGGCTTTGTGCTGGCTCGGCATCTCCTGAATCTTGATGCCTCCGTTGATCTTGTGCTGCTCTACCCTGTCGCGAGTCTGCAAGAGATAAATCGTGAAGGGCTTGCCATGCTCGAAGCATACAATGAGCACACTGCACAACTGCGCATTTTTACAAGCCATGACGAAGCGCTGCCCTATGTCGCTGAAACCACCTATGATATGGTGATTGACGCTGTTACGGGCACCGGACTTCGGTTAACCGAAGAGGAGATGGTGCTTTCTTCCCCGCTTGCTGAAGGGATTGAGCTCATCAACTCTATCCGTGAAAGAAGCAGCGCACTTACTCTTGCGATTGATATTCCATCCGGACTTGATGCAACCACCGGGTTTGCGGCTACTCCCTCGGTCACAGCCGATGTAACCGTTACCATGGCATTCCCCAAAACCGGCTTTTACTTGAACGAGGGACCACAGAGCTGCGGAGAGGTGCATGTAGCGGAAATCTCCATCCCCCGCTTTCTCTTGGAACCATCCTCATGCTATTTGACCGACCGGGAGTTTGCGGCTGAACACTTTATCCTTAGAGAGCCCAGGAGCGCAAAACATACCAATGGCAAGGTGCTGATCATTGCGGGTTCACAAACTGAACACACCTCGATGCTTGGCGCTGCAATCCTTTCTGTCAAGGCTGCGCTTACGACTGGTGCGGGGTACGTCTGTGTCTGTGTGCCGCTCTCTCTTGCCGGTGCTATACACACGGCTGTACCAGAAGCGGTGGTTATAGGAAGAGATATGGCCACCATTCTCGAAAAAGCCCGCTGGGCCGATGCTGTCATGATTGGATGCGGTCTTGGGCGCGATCAAACCACCATTGATTTTATCATGGATCTGATTGCCTCTTCCGAAATTGCTGAAAAAAAACTTATCCTTGATGCCGACGCCCTCTTTGCCCTTGCAAGCATTGGATCAACCGATCTGTTCGATCGATGCCGGGAGGTTGTTCTTACACCGCATTATGGGGAGTTCAGCCGCCTCTCGGGCATTTCAGCAGAAGAGATTGCCGCAAACCCTATTGAAACCGCAAGGAGTTATGCTCGCAAGCATGGAGTGACTATTCTGTTGAAAGGCAATCCAACGGTTATTGCCCGCAAAACAGGGCCGGTGCTCTTAAACACAAGCGGCACAGAAGCTCTTGCAGCAGCAGGTTCGGGCGATGTGCTCTCCGGAATGATTGCGGCCCTGGCAGCCAAAGGCGCGGATATCTTTAACGCCGCGGCGGCAGCAGCATGGTTTCACGGAAGAGCCGGAGACCTGGCAAGCGATGTCGCAAGCCTGGTATCATCCGGCATGGTGCTCTACTCTATTCAGGAGGCCATTGGGGAGGTGTTTGAGATTGAAACGAATCTTTAATCCCCCTGTCAGACCCTGCATCAGACCTCCTGATCGCGCAGAAACTTTTTAATATTGCGTGCGGCCTGGCGGATGCGTTCCTCATTCTCAATCATGGCAACACGCACATAGTCATCACCATAAGCTCCAAAGCCAATACCCGGACTGACCGCAACCTTGGCCTCGCTCAGCAGTTTCTTGCTGAACTCAAGGCTGCCCATTACCCTGAATGGTTCTGGAATCCTGGCCCAGACAAACATGCTGGCCCGAGGTGAAGTAAGCTCCCATCCGGCATTGGAAAAGCTTTTGACCATGACATCTCGTCGCTTGCGATAGACTTCGCATATCTCCTGAACACAGCTCTGATCCTCTGTAAGCGCAATGGTTGAAGCAACCTGTATGGGCGTAAAGGTACCATAATCGAGCCAGCTCTTGATTTTTTCAAGGGCACCGATCAGTTTGGCATTACCCACCATAAAACCAACCCGCCATCCGGCCATGTTGTAGGTTTTTGAAAGAGTGTAGCTCTCCACAGCAACATCCTTTGCACCGGGAACCTGCAGGATTGAGGGAGTAACGTAACCATCAAAGGTTATTTCGGCATAAGCGATATCGCTGATAATGTAAAATCGCTCCTGGCGGGCAATATCGACCAGCTTTTCATAAAAAGAGAGGTCAACGGTTGCTGTAGTTGGATTGTTCGGAAAATTCACGACCAGATACTTTGGCTTGGGTGAGGATTCGCGCAACGCCTTTTCAATATTCCGGAAAAATCCTGCTTCGTCAAGAGTGAAGTCGTCATTCATCTCCAGCTTCAGCTTGTGGACGTTGCCACCGGCAAGAATAAAGGCCTGAGAGTGAATAGGATAGCAAGGGTCAGGCACCATGGCAAGATCACCGGGATTGGTAATGGCCTGCACAAGGTGGACATAGCCCTCTTTTGAACCCATCGTTGCTACAACCTCGTGATCGAGATCGAGATCGACATTGTACTTGCGCTTATACCAGGTACCTACCGCACCACGAAGCTTGTAAATCCCCTTTGAAACCGAATAACCATGAGTTCGGGGTTTATTGATACTCTCTATGAGCTTGTCAACAATATGCTGGGGGGTCGGGCCATCGGGATTTCCCATTGAAAAATCAATCACATCCTCTCCAGCCCGCCGCTCAGCCATTTTCAGCTCATTAACCGCGGCAAAGACATACTTGGGAAGACGTTTGATCTTGTCAAACTCTATTTCATCAAACATGATTTTGTATCAAACAGATAATTCATGATAAAAATTAAAAAAGGCTCTCTATCATAAACAAAAAGAACATCATATCAATGAACTTCGCAATTTTTCCAAACGCACTGTCATCAGAAAACGCAACGTTGCAGCGCATAATTGTAATCAGGCAGCTTTGCCGCCCGGCGGTACTCTTCCTCAAATATGCGGGCATAATCGCCCTTCACTGAGTTACCGTCACTGTCGTACGATCGATATTTGGCAACCTCATCAATAAAGAAGAGCGAAAGTACCTTGATACCCTGAGGGCGCAGACGCAGCTCCTTGTCGAGGTGTTCCTTGATTGTGCGGCGGATCATCTGGCGCTGCACGGCAAGAGCATCCACATCACCATAAGCCTCGCCAAGCTTCAGAAACTGCTCACCACCGGGGAAGCGCAACTCCATAAACTCTTTGCCCTTTTCAACACGGATTTCACCGATAGAGCAATCTGCATAGATCGCCCGGCTGGTAACCATTTCAAGATTATCGCCATCAACCACAACCTGCTCTTTTCGTTTGATACCGCTGGCAGTCAGCTTTTCGAGCTCAACGAGTGCGGAAATCCTGCCACGCTTGTTCTCGACCTTCAAGAGGCGGACATAGGGCTTGTTGTAGGCATCTTCCACTGTCGCAGCAGCAACTTCGATCTGCTTTACCAGCCCCTTGTCGTGCGCATCAACCGCATCAAGACGATAAACCCGAATTATCAAGCCTGTAGGCTTCAGCACAAAAAAACGCTAATTTGTCATGGCAGGCAAATAACTCAGGAGTGGCCTGGCCTTGAACATTTCGGCAAAAAACAGTGAAAGGCGTTCGGCATCCTCTTCATACTCATGATTAACGGCATTGCGTATTTCACGAATCACCTTCCAGCGATCAACCGACTCCAGCAGAGAGAGCTTTTCCATGAAAGCCAATACAGAGCCAAAGCGCTCCACCTCTACCTCTTCTTCAATGGCTACGGCTCTCATCGTCTTGCCAAGATGTTCCTGAAATTCACTGAACCTGATACGAAAAGCCGCGAGCATTTCGTGCTGCTCCATACTCACAGCCTGCCAATTCGTCGCAGGAAAGATGTCACAACACCGCTCAAAAGAGTGCGCCAGATATTCACGCATGCGCTGCAAATGATCCAATTTCCTTGCGATAAGACGCAAATGCTCGGTCATAATAGAACTCCCTTCTTTTTTGCGATATGATAGATTGGTTCATCTTTTCCGTGATCATTAACAACCAGATCAACCTGCAAGTCTAACCTCTCTTCAAGAGCTATTTTGCAGAGCAATACCGCCATCAGCGTATTACCCTGCGTTGTCTCCACATACAAATCCACATCTCCACCGCGACGCGCATCGTCAACGCGCGAACCAAACAACCACACTTTGGCATCAGCACCAAAGTTCTGTCGGGTTGCCTGAAGAATGTACTGCTGTTGTGTCGTGCTCAGTCTCATAAACGTATTGTAGTTGGTATATACCTCAAAAAAACCTCTTGCAGCAAATTCCATTCTTTAGCGAAACAGGATTTTGGACAAGTGCCCAGTTCTATAGCAAAAGGGGGAAAACTGAAAGAGAAGTAGCAAGGGTTGAAAAGGCTATGTCAGTTTAAACTATTATATCGCGCGGTTGCGGTAAAGTCTACCAGTTTATGGAGGGTACGCAAACACTCCGCTGCGCCCGGATGCCCCAAGAGATCTTTAAGGCGCCATGCTGCGCTTTGCGCGTAAAACCCCATGGTAAGCCTTCGTTCTTGCCCTTTAACCTGCATCGCATGGGCAATGCCGGTTTCTATAAACGCCACCTCTAAATACCACTCCTCTGGGTATGACTTCATCACAGCCCCCAAACTATCATGAGCTGCTTTATACTCCCCCGCCTCGATGGAATCAATAATACGCTGAATATCTCTTTTCATGATCTCAATTTGTTTTTCCCTCTCATATAGGTAATATATGGACCTTGTCATGGGTTTTACAAGGATTACCTGGATTTTCGTTTTCCGTTAACCGCCATTAAGAAGCACGACGATGACACTCATCTTTGTCTACAACACCGACAGCAATCCCGTCAGCACTCTCATCGATATGGCACACAAAATTCTGAGCCCCGAAACCTACGACTGCAGCCTCTGCAAACTGACCCATGGGCCATTCACTGAAATTGAAGCGTGGAAAGAGTTCCGCATCTCCTTAGGAGTTCCCGTAGAATTCCTCCACCGCGATGAATTCGAAAAAAAATATGGCCAGAGCTTCCAGTACCCCGTTATCCTGCAGAAAAACGTCAATTTCGAAGTGCTGCTGCCAAAAACGGAGATAGATGACCTGGCCAACCTTGAGGAGCTTATCGTTGCAGTAAAGAAACATCTTCCTGCAAAGGAGTAAGTAGAGCACAATGTCAGCCGTCAGCAAACCAATAGTGCGAAATATTATTTGGCAATAGGGATATGTTGAATTTATGCGGTCTTTGAATGAAAATATTTCTGTAATTAGCAGAAACATCAATACTATTTCATGCCGAACGATAATACTGGACAAAACAACATTTCCAACTCAATAGACTTCATACAGGCAGAGAATGCCCGTTATCATAACCTCATTCATACCTTACGAAACGGCTACGCTTACTGCCGCATGATTATCGATGAAGGTCACAATGTGGATTTTATTCATGAAGAGATCAACGAGAGTTATGTAAAATTAACTGGATTGAGTGATGTTACAGGCCGGAGGTTGACAGAGGTTCTGCCAGCGATCGTTGCATTGCATCCGGATTTTATCGAAAAGCACAGGCAGGTAGTTGAGACCGGAATTTCTGACCAGTTTGAATATTACCTTGAACCGTTGAAGAAATGGTATGACATCTCGCTGTATCGGCCTCAGGAGGGTTGCGTGGCATCGATATTCTCTGATATCACCGCACGTAAAGAGGCTGAAGAGGCACTAAGGCAAAGTGAAGAACGATTCAGAAAGCTCTTTGAAAGTCATTGGGTCATCAAAATGATTCTTGAGCCAGAGACGGGTTTTATCATTGATGCCAATCAAGCGTCCGCTGACTTTTATGGTTGGTCAATTGATGAGCTGAGATAACTCCCTGACCCGCAATTATGAGGGATCAGGTCTGGGGTTGAGTATCTCCAAGGCATTCGTTGAGTTGATGGGCGGTACAATCCAGGTCAAATCGGTTGAGGGAGCAGGGAGTACCTTTTCATTCACGCTGCCGTATAAACTTGTCAATAGATCAGTAAACTTTTCGCCTGATACCAAAGGCTTGGCCGATAAGAGTCCGGCTCTCTGCATTCTCATAGCCGAAGATGACGAAGTGAGCACTCTGCTGCTTAAAAAGATCCTTCAAGATCAAAACAGCACAATTCTCTTTGCCGAAAACGGCTGGGAAGCAGTCGAACTCGTTCAGCATCATCCGGAGATCAAATTATGGTGCTTATGGATATTAAAATGCCGGTAATGAACGGTTTTGAGGCCACAAGACTCATTAAAAAGCAGCGGCCAGAACTGCCTGTTATCGCCCAGTCAGCATTTACCTCAAAAGAGGACAAAGAAAAAGCCAAAAAAGCGGGATGCGACAGCTTCATAACCAAGCCCATAAGAAAGAGCGAGCTTCTCGAACTGATAAAGGGTTGTATTGGGGGAGATTGTTGAGCAGGAATAACAGATGATTTTTTCAGGTGGCCGGCTGTTTTGCACCTCTTTTGATTGGCAGTGAAAATGTAAACATCGTACCTCCCTCCGCCAAACACTCAACAGAGATGTTTCCCTTGTGATTATTGACAATAATGTCATAGGTAATGCTTAAACCAAGCCCAGTTCCTTTACCCACCTCCTTGGTTGTAAAAAACGGTTCAAATACTCTAATCCTTACCTCTTCAGAAATTCCCGGTCCATCATCAGCGACGGAGCAGAAGATGCTCTCAGTGGTTGCCCAGGTTTTGATTACTATATTGCCCAGAGAGCTCCTTTTCTGTGACTTGATTGCTTGAGCGCTGTTGATGATCAGGTTCAGCAAGGCCTGACTGATCAATGAGGGATTGCACATGATCAGCGGTAACTCTTCAAGTTGTAATGCAACAGCAGCGAAATCCCGGTATTCGCTCTTTGCTATGACAAGAGCTTCACTGATTGCCTTATTGATAGCAAAGAGGATCAGGCTACCCTTTTCATTCTTGAAAGAGTAGCTCCGCATGCTTCGGGTAATGGCCGTAATACGCTCCACTCCATTCTTGGTCATTTCAAGAGTTTGGGGAATGCTGCTGAGAAGCTCATCAATATCAAGTTCCCGCTCTTGTTCACGAAGCTGCTTTAGCTCTTCGGCCATAGACGGCATGGAATCAATTTTTTCGATAATCTCCCTATAACGAACAACAAGCTTCCGCAGATCGATGTAGTCGTTCTCCAGGTTATAGTGACTGATCGTGATGAAATTGAGCGGATTGTTTATTTCATGGGCTATTCCGTTCGCAAGCTGCCCGATCATCTCCAGTTTCGATGCGTGCTGAAGTTGGGCAGCAAGTCTCTTATTCTCCTCCTCGGCAATCTTTTTGGCAACGATATCCCAAACTTGATTGGCGATGATCTCTACCCATTCAATATCGCGTTCACTGTAATCCGTTTGCTTATTGCCGACCCCCATGATGGCCACTATTTTCTCATCACGGTTGACGGGAATAACCAGCTCTCGCTTGATTGCAGCATGACCTTCCGGCAGTCCTTTGCGATGCTGGAGTGATGGATAATCATTATGAATAATCGCTTTTCGCGCTCGAACAGCATCTGCCCAAACACCAGCCTGGTTCAACGGATAGTGCACTCCTTTTCCTTCAGCCTTGCACATGTTGAGCTGGGTATTGGTCGAGACTGTTTGAAGCAGCAGGCTGTTTTGATCTTCAGCGACAAAGAAGATAAATCCGATAGAACTTCTCGTCAGCTTTTCTGCTTCATCAAGAGTTGCCATCAGCAGCTCCTCTATCGAATGACTGTCTGCCATCTGGAGTATGCGAAGCCGGAATGCATTGACCTGCTCATAAAGCTTACGATTGGTGACGTCGTGAATCACCAGATAATTCAAATCATTGATGCTGTTTGAAAAGATTTCCATATCATGCAGAGAGCAACCCCTGGTCTTGTGGCGTAATTCAAATGTGTTTATGCCTGATTTTTGGTACTCTTCAATTTTTTGTCTGGATATATCAGGAGGTAGAGCATCGAGTTGATAGATGTACATGCGACAGAGTTCCTCAACCGGCCAACCATAGAAGTTGGCTGCCGAACTATTGGCTCCAATAATAGCCCTTGTTTTGGTATCAATAATCAGCATGATAGCCGAGTGTTTTTCAAACAGGGTTCTGAACCGCTCCTCGCTCTCTTTCAGCGCATGGCGGCTGCGCAGCATCTTGATTCCGTATGCCAGATTATCCGCAAGAGATGTGAGCTGTTTGGTTACGGCAGCGTTAAATGCATGGGGTACTTCGGAATATATGGTTAATGCTCCAATCACACTGTTGTCAATGAGTAAGGGCAAACTGAGAATAGCCGCATACCCCTGCCGTATCGCCTCAGAACGCCATAACCCAAACTGTGGGTCGGTCAAAATATGATTTGCAGAAGTTGGCTGACCAGTGCGGATTGCTCTGCCGGCAGGTCCCTGCCCATAGATGTCATCGGCCCAGGAGATGGTAATTGACTCCAAATAATCACCGATATTACCTGCATAGGCTATCGGGTGGAGCCTTTTTGCCACATCATGCTCTGTATAACCAATCCAGGCCATTCTAAAACCACCGGTTTCGACGGTGATATTGCAGATTTTTTGCAGCAGATCCAGTTCATCATCGGTATGAATGAGTGCCTGATTGCAATTGTCAGTTACCAGCAGTGTGCGCGTAAGCCTCTGAAGTTCACCTTCAGCCAGCCTTCGTTCGGTAATATCATGGATAATTGAGTAGAGTATGGATTTTCCGGCGATAACGATATTGTTGCTCAACACCTCAACATCGCGAATAGAGCCGTTCGCCCTGCGGTGCTTAAAAAAGAAGTGGCTGTTCTCTCCTGACTGTGATTTTGACATTTCAGCCACCACTTTTTCGGGAGAAAGGGTATTGATCTGCAGAATGTTCATACGGCAGAGAACATCAATCGACCATCCATAAAAATCTGCCGCAGCCTGATTTGCATCAATAATATTGCCGGTTTCAGCGTCAATAACCATCATTATGGCCGAATGGCCAGCAAAAAGACTCTTGAAACGCAACTCACCTTCACGCAAAGCCTTTTCGCACTCCTTGCTCTCTGTTTTGTCATCAATTATGGCCATGCAATACTCCGTTTGTAAAGTCACTTACCTCGTCTATTCATGGGAATACTCTATCATCTCCCGGATATTGTACTCTAATATAATCACGACAACCGCAGCCATACAAGATCCGGCTATTTTTTTCAGAACCGGTATAGATCTGCTTCGCCAAGTTTGTGAGTTGGGCGTTGCAACCAGCGCGGTTAGCTATATGGTACGAAAAAGCTGATGTGCAGTTTTTTTTACAGATAGGCAACATTATTTGTTGTCGTTATTCAACTACGTCCCAAATTTATGAACGCTTTTGTTATTATTGGTGTTTTCAATTTTTCCATCAACGCAGCACAACGAATTGACAAGTTCTTGAAGTGCTGCGGGATGCTCTCTTTTACAAGAGGATTAATATTTAAGGCTGGTTAATTTGACATTATGGTATTTTTCCTTAACATACCATGTTTGTGTCATTTCGCTTCCCGCTCCACGTAAAGCAACTATACCACGTGTCAAATATCAAGATGACAGTAACGGATGCCCTTAAGCATCAGCTTGAGGAATCCACAGGCAATGACTATAACTGCTGCTACCAGTGCGGTAAATGTACAGCCGGATGTCCAGCGGGAGCCTTCATGGATAATCCACCGGCCAGAATCATGCGCCTTGTTCAGGCTGGTTATATGGAAGAAGCGCTGAAAAGTAATGCGCTATGGTACTGCGTGGGCTGTATGACCTGTACGGCGCGATGTCCCCAAAACATGGATATTGCTGCTACCATGGACTCGCTCAGGGCCCTTGCTCTTGAAAAGAACATCATTTCGGAAGATAAGGCAAAAAAACTGGTCAATGCCTTTCACCTCTCTTTTCTCAACAACGTACGGAAACACGGACGGCTGGAGGAACTTTCACTGGTCAACAGCTACAAGCTTCGCACTCGGACCTTTCTTCAGGATGCAAGCTCTGGCCTCAAGATGATCAAGCAGGGAAAGATCAATCCAATGCACTCCCTGACCGGGAAAGGTGGGGTAAAGGGAAAAGATCAGATCGCTAAAATTTTTGAAGCTTCCAAAAAGGAGTTTCATCAGCCTGTACCGAAACGACGTCCTGTAAAGAAGGAATTTGCGGCGAAAACTCCCCTGTCGATAAAACCGGGCATGACCATCGGTTACTATCCGGGATGCTCACTCAGCGGGACTGCACAGGAGTTTGATATTTCAGTTAAAAAAATGTGTGCCCTTCTTGGCCTGAAACTGCAGGAGATTGATGACTGGAACTGCTGTGGAGCAACATCAGCCCATGCCACCAACCATAAACTTGCCCTGCTATTGCCCGCAAGGAACCAGGCGCTTGCTGATGCACAGGGGTTGAACTGTGTGCTTGCGCCATGCGCGGCCTGCCAGAATCGCCAGGTAACTACCCGGCAGGCATTAAAGGATTCACCTGAGCTTCGGGAAGAAGTTCGTTCGATAACCGGAATAGAGCTGACCTGTAAATCGGAATTTATCGGTGTTACCCAGCTGCTTGAAGCAATGGATCCGATGGAGATTGCAAAAAGGGTGAAAAAACCACTGACCGGCCTCTCACTTGCCTGCTATTACGGCTGTCTTCTTGTTCGACCGATGGAAGCTATGGCTTTTGATGATCCTGAAAACCCCGTTAAAATGGAGGCTATCATGAGTGCCATTGGAGCCACTCCTGTTGAATGGGCATTCAAGATAGAGTGTTGCGGCGCAGGTCTCACACTGGCCCAGCAACCGCTGGTTGAGGAACTTACCCACGCTATTGCAAAAAATGCCCAGGCAAACGGGGCTGAAGCCTTTGTCGTTGCCTGTCCCCTATGCCAGGCAAATCTTGACATGCGCCAGGATAGTATGATAAAGAGGTTCGGGGATGTTAAACCAATGCCAGTTTACTATATTTCGGAACTTGTCGCCATAGCCCTCGGCGCTAATCCGGCAGAAGTAGCTGTGGGCAAACATTTTGTATCTGCACTCGATCTGGTATCGAAATTTTAGTCAAAAAAACGCTGTCGGTCTTCCCCTGTCAGCATCAGGGAATTCCTTTTTGCGGTGCCGTAGAGTTATGGCTTCATATTAAATGATGTAATCATGGCGAAAATAGGAGTATTCATTTGTCACTGCGGCGAAAATATCGGCGCCAAAGTTGATTGTACCCGACTGGCTGCCGCAATGGGAGAACACCCCGGAGTTGCCGTCTCAGTCGAATACAAATATTTCTGCTCGGATCCTGGACAGGAGAGTGTTAAACGAGCAATACGCGACAATAACCTTACCGGTGTGGTGGTTGCTGCATGCTCTCCGAGAATGCATGAAGCAACCTTCCGCAAAGCGTGTGCTGAGGCAGGCCTGAACCCCTATCTGTGTGAGATAGCAAATATTCGTGAACAGTGTTCATGGGTGCATACCGACAAGGATATGGCTACGGAAAAAGCCATGGACATTACACGCTCAATGGTTGAAAAAGTTAAGCGGAACAACAAGCTTCAGCCGATTGAGGTTCCGGTTACCCGCCGGGCCCTGGTTATTGGAGGAGGTATTGCTGGTATACAGGCTGCGCTTGATATTGCCAATGCCGGCCAGGATGTCGTGCTTGTGGAGCGTGAACCATCCCTTGGCGGACACATGGCCCAGTTGTCGGAGACCTTCCCTACACTTGACTGCTCACAGTGCATCATGACTCCAAGGATGGTGGAGGCTGCACAGCATCCAAAAATCCGCCTCCTTACCTATGCTGAAATTGAGAGTGTCGATGGTTATATCGGCAACTTCAAGGTAAGGGTTCGCATGAAATCCCGCTACGTTGACCTTGACAGATGTACTGGATGTGGCGACTGCATAACCAAATGCCCTGCAAAAAAAATATCAAGTGAGTTCGATTGCTCTCTTGGCAAACGTACGGCTATTTACACTCCTTTTGCCCAATCGGTACCCAATATCCCGGTTATCGACAAAGCAAACTGCATCTACTTCAAAAATGGTAAGTGCAAAATCTGTGCAAAAACCTGCCAGTGCGATGCTATCAACTTTGAGATGCAGGATGAGTTTATAGAGCTTGAGATTGGTGCAATTGTTGTGGCAACAGGATTTCAGGTGCAGAATAACACCATGTACGGAGAGTATGGTTACGGCAAATATCCTGATGTCATCAATGGTCTTCAGTTCGAACGCCTTGCATCGGCAAGTGGCCCAACGGCTGGAAAAATTCTGCGTCCATCGGACGGCAAAGAGCCTGAAAATGTTGTTTTTATACAGTGTGCCGGGTCGCGGGATCCTTCAAAAGGGGTTCGTTATTGCTCGAAAATATGCTGCATGTACACCGCCAAGCACGCCATGCTCTATGCCCATAAGGTTCACGACGGGAAAACCAATATTTTCTATATGGATATCCGTGCCGCAGGAAAAGGGTACGATGAATTCAGCCGCAGAGCTATCGAGGATGACGAGGCCTCCTATGTCAGGGGGCGGGTCAGCAAGGTTTGGCAGGAGAACGGTAAACTCATGGTGAGAGGGGTCGATACCCTTCTGGGCAGACCGGTTGAAATCGCCGCTGATATGGTGGTACTGGCGACCGCCATGATCTCGCAGCCTGATGCCAAAGAGTTTGCTAAAACCATTGGTATCGGTTATGACGAATATGGTTTCTACAACGAGGCCCATCTCAAACTCCGGCCTGTTGAATCTTCCACTGCAGGAGTTTTCCTGGCCGGAGCCTGCCAGTCGCCGAAAGATATTCCTGACTCGGTTGCCCAGGCATCGGCTACGGCAAGCAAGGTACTTGCGCTGTTCAGCAAGGAGAAGCTTGAACGGGAGCCGGTTGTTGCCACCAACAACGAAGCAACCTGCGCGGGATGCTGGGGTTGTGTGCTTGCCTGCCCGTACAATGCCATTGAGCAAAAAGACATTCTCGACCGTTCCGGAAAAATCATCAAACGGGTAGCTTCAGTCAATCCTGGCTTATGCCAGGGCTGCGGTACCTGTGTTACCTTCTGCCGCTCGAACAGTCTTGATTTGGCAGGCTTTACCGAAAAACAGATCTTTGCAGAAGTGATGGGCCTCTGAAAAGAGCCTTTTATCCAGAACAAACTGAACTTTTCTACCGGAGTAAGCTGATGAGTGAACCTTTTGAACCGAAAATCATTGCTTTTGTCTGCACCTACTGCACCTATGCGGGCGCTGATCTGGCGGGAACCAGCCGGTTGAAATATGCGCCAAATGTACGCATTATCCGCCTTCCCTGCACAGGAAGAATCAGCCCGATGTTTATTCTTAAAGCGCTGCAGAAGGGAGCTGACGGTGTTCTGATAAGCGGCTGCCACCCTGGAGACTGCCATTTTACCCATGGCAACTATCACGCACGTCGCAGATGGATGGTTTTTCGCGCACTGCTCGAATTTATCGGTATTCCGCCAGAACGAGTCAAGTACTCCTGGATCAGTGCGGCTGAGGGTGTCAAGTTTGCTGAATTCATCAACAAAGTCACTGAAGATATACGCAAACTCGGACCTTTTGAACAGTACACCCAGTTGATCGAAGAGACAGAGGCTGCCGCGTCACTATAAATAATATCACGGAATGAGTATCGAAGAACAATACAGAACGAGGGCAAAGGAGCTTCTTGCTGGTGGTGCGGTAAAGATGGTTATCGGGTATGGAAAGGGCACTACCGGTGAGCGTCGCCGCCCAATCTTTATCACCTCCCCTGATGAGGTGGAACGGCTTGTGCTTGATGAGGCCTGCATTACCAACCTCTCTGGCTATCTGGTCAGTGAAGGGCTTCTCAGTGATGAAAAGCGTGTAGCGGTGTTTCTCCGACCGGAAGGGGTACGTGCGGTCAATATCCTTGCAGCAGAATCGCAGCTTGATTCCGATCAGCTGGTTATTTTTGGATTCGATGTTGTCGGCAATGAGATCAAGGCGCTGAAGGGCATCCATGTCGAGGAGTTTGCCGATGTGATAGAGTCGTTGAAAGAGAGCGCTCCGGGAGTAGCCAAGGAGCTTCTGCTTGAAAAAATTGAATCAATGAGCCCGCAAGAGCGGTTTTCATACTGGCAGGGGGAGTTTGCCAAGTGCATTAAGTGTTATGCCTGCCGCCAGGCGTGCCCGATGTGCTATTGCCGACGATGTATTGTCGACAGCAACCAGCCGCAATGGGTCAATACCTCATCACATTCACTCGGAAATTTTGAATGGAATATCGTTCGGGCATTTCACCTTTCCGGTCGATGTGTCGAATGCGGAAACTGTGACCGAGCCTGCCCGGTCAACATTCCTCTCCGTCTCATCAATCACAGAATGGCTGAAGAGGTGCTTGGGACATTTGACCATTTTGCCGGTACAAGCAAAACCCAGGAACCGGTGCTTGCCAGTTTTAAAAAAGACGATTCCGAGACATTCATTCTCTAAGTAACAAACCCGTATGACAAAAATCCTCTTCAGCGATAAACTTGACAATTGTGTCGAACGATGGAAAAAGGCAGGTTTCAGTGTTATAGGCCCTGTACAGCGAAATAATATTTCAACATACGCAGCCGTTGAACGTGCTGCGGAATTAGATTTAGGGCTTATTCTTACCGAACGTTCAATCAAGGAGCTTTTTTTTCCTCAGAGTGAACCGATGTTGCAATACACTATCAAAAAAGATTCGATCGAGACAAAGGATTTTTTACCGCCATCCGGGCAAAGAATCATTTTCGGTGCACGCCCATGTGATGCCTCAGGCATGGCGATTGATGATCCTCTTTTTGGATGGGATTACAAAGATGAATACTGGTTCCAGCGGCGCAATGAATCGGTTATTGTGACTATTGCCTGTACGCAATCGGACGATTTCTGCATGTGCACCTCGCTTAAACTGGCGCCTGACAGTACGAAGGGCTCCGATATACTGCTTCGTCCACTTGAAAACAAGAGAGGGTGGCTGGTTGAGGAGATTACCGACCGTGGACGAGATGCATTCAAGGCAATTGCTGATATAGTGCAGGAGAGTGCCGACACGGCAGCTCCTCTGGCGGTTGTTGAGAAAAAGTTTGACCTTGACCGCTCAGTTGCCTGGCTGCAGAATCCTGAAAACTTTGAAAGCCGATTCTGGAAAGAGATATCGATGCGCTGCATCGGCTGCGCTTCATGTACCTTCCTTTGTCCCACCTGCCACTGCTTTGATATACAGGACGAAGGCGACACCTACAGCGGAATGAGACGAAAAAACTGGGACAGCTGCTCATTTGCCCTCTTTACCATGCATACTTCGGGACATAACCCCCGATCGACACAATCAGCACGATGGCGCCAGCGAATCATGCATAAATTCAACTATTTTCCCGGCAAGTTCAGTGTGAACAGCTGCAGCGGATGCGGCCGCTGTTCACGACAGTGCCCGGTTGACATGGGTATTACCGAGACTTTACAAGAGATATCAAAATTATCGCAGTGACCGAAAACATCCACAACGTGCAACCAAACATCTACAAGCCGGCCATTATGAAAATCGTCGCCCGCCACGACGAAGCACCCGGCGTGAGAACATTGAGACTTGAGTTTCAGAATCCGGCTGATCATGACTCTTTCATGGAAACCTATCGAACCGGCATGTTCGGTCTCTACGGTGTTTATGGTGAGGGAGAGAGCACCTTCTGTGTCGCCAGCCCTGAAACACGCAAGGAGTATATCGAATGCACCTTCCGGCAATCCGGGCGGGTAACATCTGCCCTGGCAAATGCCGATATCGGCGACCTCATCACTTTCAGGGGGCCTTACGGAAACCGCTTTCCCATTGAGGAGTTCCACGGCAAGAACCTTCTGTTTATTTCGGGGGGGATTGCCTTGCCTCCGACAAGAAGCGTTATCTGGTCGTGCCTTGACCAGCGTGAAAAATTTGGCAAGGTCACCATTGTCTACGGAGCGCGTACCGTGGCCGACCTGGTTTACAAGCATGAGCTTGAGGAGTGGCTGGAGCGGAGCGATGTCGAGCTTGTCCTGACCGTCGATCCTGGTGGAGAGTCACCCGACTGGAAGCACAGGATCGGCTTTGTGCCAACCGTGCTTGAGGAGGCGGCTCCCTCTCCTGATAACTGCATTGCGGTCATTTGCGGCCCACCCATCATGATCAAGTTCACGCTGATATCGCTCAAAAAGCTTGGCTTTGATGAAGCAAATGTCTATACAACGCTTGAAAACCGTATGAAATGCGGTGTGGGTAAATGCGGACGATGCAATGTCGGGTCGGTCTATGTGTGCAAGGAGGGACCGGTCTTTACTGCGGCAGAGGTATCCCGCATGCCGGCCTCCGATTTATAAGAGAGAGATGTGGTAAAAGTGTGCCGGCTGATGAAAATCAGCCGGAGAGTGGGAGGCTTCCCACCAGGGAAACAAAGCGTGCTCTCCCCTGCCTGTTGATGCACAGCATTGCAGGGCAATAATCCCGTCACTGATGAAGGGTTGCAGCAGCTGATAGGAAAACTCCATACCGAAACACCCCTCACTGTCCACCATGTGCAACTGCCCTCTCCAGGGTTCAGGAGAGAGAGTCTCATACCCTTTCGCCCTTTTTCTCGGGCTTTCAAAGCAAAGCGCAACCCAATGACCCTCTGGAGTTATTTCAAACTCAAGATAGCGGGAGTCAGAAGTTGGGTGAGCAATAAAAAGTTCTGACACTCCATAGTGCCACAATCTGTCAGTAAAGGTGCCTGCAGGCAGGGCAGAGGGCGGCTTTATCGAAAAAAGAGCGGGATTGCCGCAACTGGTTGTCCAGCGTAGAAAAGGCGCTTCAGGGCGAGCTATGGCCTCCTGAATCTTAAGCAACTGTTCAACTTCAACAAACGCCCCGGCGGGAAATTTCCGGTCGAGAGCGCCATAACCCACAAGCGATCCCTGTAGCAGCGGACGAGGAAACTGAGGCTCCGAAATTTCAGCCCTGGTTATTTCCTTCCCGGGAAAGCTTAGAAGCCCGGCCCAACCCATTTTTTGGTCATGGTTGTCGGCAACATAGCCTACACCACACGATGCAAGGAGCTCTCCATCAAAGAGGCCAATACACTCTACCTCAAGATCAAGCTGAACACCAGCCTCTTCCATTGCGGCAATTTTCAGCTGGGCGGCAAGCGTGAGCACATCTTCAGCGGTGGCGCCTCCCGTGTTATAGATAAAATTGGCATGATGACGGCTGACCATCGCTCCCCCAACTTGCCGCCCCTTGAAACCAAGTTCTTCAAAAATAGTGCCGCTCGACCGACCGGCGGCATAGTTATTCTTGAAGGTTGAGCCGCAGCTCGGAAAATCGAAATGGTGCTTGTTTGCGCGCTCCTCCTCATATTCCACCATCCGAAGCTTGATCTCATGGGTTGACTCGATTTGAGGAAACCGAAGCACAACAGCAACAACAACCGCCGGGTTCGCCATGAGAGAGGTCTGCTTGTAACCACGAAAAACCTCATCAGGGCTCTGCCAGAGCAGCCGTCCGTCAAGGGAGAACGTCAGAATGGCCGCTGTAACAGCCGATATTTCACCACCAAAACAGCGGGCATTCATTCTGACTGTAGCCCCTATCTGACCAGGAAGCCGGTAAAGCCACTCCCCACCTCCCCGACTGCTTTGCAACAACTTTTCGGCAATCAGGGTGTTCTCGGCACCAGCCTCGCAGAAGAGTTCGTCATCGGATAACCAGGATATTCTCTGCATCCGGTCTAAAGAGATCACAATTCCCGGGAAATAACTATCTGCAAACAAGGTATTGCTCCCGCTCCCTATGAGAGCAAGAGGAAGATGGTGTGCCCTGTTCCAGAGTAGAAGAGCGGCGAGTTCGGCGGGAGTTCCGGGATGAGCCAAAAAACGGGCACAGCCGCCAATGCCGTAATAGGCCCGGGCAGCAAGAGAAACCTCAGATTCAAACGCACAGGGGAGAAGTAATTCAGGCATATTCAAATAAATTCCATATTTTTCAACTTTCAAACGCTCTTGTACTGTTTCAGTTGACCTCTTCAGCAACCTTATTATCTTACAAACCATGCCAGATAGCAACAACCGTCGTGTAAACTTTGCCCTTGCACAAATCACGACTGAACAATTTGAAATTCTACCGGACACCATTGTTGACGACAAGCCTGTAACCATCAATGCTGGCCTGAACTTTGGTATCGACAATCAGCAGCATCTGTTGAAAGTACTCTTCAAAAACATCTTTCTGCAAGAAGATATTCCATTTATCACCATTGAAACTGGATGTGTCTTCGCCATAGACCCTGATTCATGGACGCTCTTTTCCAGTCAGGAAAACGGCTTCTTCGTGCTTCCAAAAAACTTTGCCGGTCACCTTGCCATACTCACGGCAAGCACCGCACGCGGCATTTTACATAGCAGAACTGAAAACACTCCGATGAACCGCTTTTTTATTCCGGCCAACAACATTGAAGAGATGATCCCGGATAACCTTGCCCTTCCTTTGGAACCTGCATCCTGAAGAGAGTGCCGGGAGATGATGATGCTCTCCCGGCATACCCGGGAAGATCAAGAAGGATCAAGAAGTTCCCTTATCTTGAGAGCAAGCTCATTGCGGGAAAAAGGTTTGCCAAGAAAGGGCATCGGAAGCTCCTCAGCCTCTTTACACTCCAGTGAGTTATCCGCATATCCGGAAATAAGAAGAATGTTTATGCCCGGACGGCTCTTTTTCAAGAGCAGAGCAAGATCCCTCCCATTCATGCCAGGCATGATCACATCAGTCACAAGCAGGTTGATAGTACCGGGATATTCCAAAGAAAGTGAAATCGCCTCAGTTGGCAATGATGCAACCAAAACCGTATAGCCAAAACTTTTCAGGAATTCATGCGTAATATTTCTCACAAACTTATCATCCTCAACCAGCAAAATAACTTCATTACCGCCGGTTATATTTTCAACTATTGTGGCAGATGGACAAAAATTGGGGGTGCCAGTATAAGAAGGCAAATAAATTTCAAAGGTTGTTCCTTTTCCCTTTTGGCTTGATACAGTAATCAACCCTTTGTTCTGCATGACAATACCATAAACAGTGGCAAGTCCAAGGCCGCTACTTGATACCTTCGATTTGGTAGTAAAAAAGGGCTCAAAAACTGAATCAACTGTTTTTTTGTCCATACCGCATCCGTCATCGTGGACAACAAGCAGGAGATAATCCCCTTGTACTATTTCAGGATGATGCTTACAAAATTCATCATCAAGATGGACATTACGGGTTTCAATGGAAATTGTTCCACTACCTTGTATGGCCTCTTTCGAATTAATTGCAAGATTGGTTATAATCTGATCGATTTGCGATGCATCCATTTTTACCGGCCAGAGATCTATCGCTGGGGCAAAGATCAGCTCAATATTCGAGCCGAGAAGACGTTTAAGCATGTTAATCGTCTTGAAGAGTACTGCATTGAAATCCAGTACCTGTCGATCGACAGCCTGTCGTCGGGCAAAAGCAAGCAGCTGGTTTGTAAGTTCGGCTGATTTGAGGACTGAGGTGCGAAGATCGGCAAATATTTCATGCACACTGCCTGGCAGCTCATTGCTCTCAATCAACAGATCAAGGTTGCCAAGCATCACCTGCAGCATATTGTTAAAATCGTGCGCAACTCCACCCGCCAGACGGCCAATTGACTCCATCTTCTGGGCCTGCATCAAACTCTCCTGGAGAACAACATTTTCCTGCTCGGTCTGCTTTTGCCGGGTTATGTCGGTAAGGGTCGCCCTGCACTCCTGGCCATCATCGGTAACGAGAGCATCAATCCGAACAATCATACACTTCTCACGGGGCAGGAAGGTTTTATTCTGAAGTGGCTGGACAGCATGGTTAAGAAGCATCACTTCCGCATATTTTGGCTCATTGCGACTGAATACTCTCTCCAAGAGAGCATTGAAAACCGGAAGGTTATCATCGGTAATAAAGCGACTAAAACGATCACCTTTCAAAAGGGCACGTTCTTCACCAAGCATCGACGATGCGGTCAGGCTCGCCTCAACTATCGTACTGTCTCTGGCAAGTGTCAGGTAACCATGCGGCGCAAATTCGTAAAGCTCGGTATAACGTTCCAGACTCTCCTCCAGCTCTCCCCTCGTCTGAAGCAGTTCATCCCGCTGCATTTCAAGTTCGATCTGGTGAATCGAAAGTTCATGGATAACACGATGCATCTCATCGGGAGAGATTTGCATACTGTTCTTCTTCTGAATACCCGGCCAGTATTCTTCGGCCCTTTGTCTCAGCTCAGAGAGTCCATTGGCATTGGCTTTCTTCTTTGTCATAAAGGATTCTCCTGTTTTCAGATCTTTTGCATGTCAGTGTGCGGAGCCCCGGGGATTTCAACAAAAGAGGTAAAAACCTGATAGGGATTTGCCATATCTTTTCTGAATTGGGGCAGTGCATTAACCCTGATCCACCGGCACTTCTTTCCTGATAGCTGAACAATACCCAAAACAGCATCGTTGACTCTATGACCTGAACGCAAAGAAATCAAAGCAGGAAACTCTGCAAAAGGAAGGGCTGAACCATCTTCACGAACAAATATACATCGCAAATCCGACATCTTTTTACCTACACTATCTTCGATTAATAAGCCGAAAATTTCCTGAGCCTCACGATTTGCCTTGATAATTTGTCCTTCCGCATTGAAAAGCAATCCTCCTTGAGGAATTGATTCAAACAAAAAGCGGAAGTTCTCTTCACTCTCCAGCAAACTATGTTGAGACCTCTTTAATGCAGTAATATCGCTGAAAGTGATCACCAGTCCATCAATTTTGTTTTCCTGTGTTCGATATGGCATAATCTTGACGGAAAACCAGTTTCCATTATGTGTTGATACATTTTTTTCACTGAAAGCCAGACTATCAAGCACCTGCCTTGCATCATCAGCGAGATCGGGATAGCGCAGATCAGTGGCAATATCGGTTATTGGACGTCCAATGTCGGTTGCAATCAGCTTGATGATGGTGACCGTCCGGGTTGTAAAGCGTCGGATATTAAGGGAGTCGTCCAGAAAGAGTGTTGCAATATCGGTGCTGTTCAACAGGTTTTTCATATCATTGTTTGCCTGCGAGAGGTCACTCACTTTGGACTGCAGCTCCTGATTAACGGTCTGCAGCTCTTCGTTCAGGGATTGCATCTCCTCCTTTGAAGTGGTCAACTCCTCGTTGGTACTCTGCATCTCCTCATTGGCGGACTGCATCTCTTCATTGCTTGATTTGAGCTCTTCCTGGGAGGTCTGCATCTCTTCACGAATAGAGAACAACTCATCTCTGGCCTGTTTTAGTTCAAGCTCCATCGATGCGATATTGCCTGCAGGGGAATCAGCGGGCTTTCTCTTACCCGATGAGTGAGTGTATGTGCTTTTTTTGACATCAAGAAAAACAGTCAATATCAGACCACTAAGGGAATCAGGCTGGTAGAGCTGCTCGACTCTCAAATCCACAATCTGTTTTTCACCATTTGACCCAATAATGACTCCGTTTTTTAAAGCCACTGCTTTTTGGCGGATGGTATTTCCAAATAAAATATTGAGTTCATAGCGCAGCCCTTCTCGTGCCATGGCAAAAATATTCCAGTTTGCCTTGCCCGCAGCTGGTTCAAGATACTTGCCGGTGCGGCCATGAATATAGACAATATCTCCTTTCTTGTTCGTCAACACCGCTGGAGGGGTATAATTTTTCAGTAAAAGCTGATCAGTCATGGATTGCAGGTTGATCTCCAGGGTTCTTGATCTCTCGACGGAATCCACCAGGGCCGAAACGCCCAGCTTTTGAAGTGAAAATGAAGCTGGAAAATCAAACTGATCGAGTCGCACGCTCTGTTGAATCTGCCGGAAAATCCGAGCCTTGCTGTCAACTGGCTCAAAGAGGTAGCTACATGAACTAACCGTCTCGGCACTACCAAGAAAAAGGATTCCTCCTGAGTTCAGACTGTAATGAAAAAGAGGAAGGAGTTTTTTCTGCAACTCCTGCTCCATGTAGATAAACAGGTTTCGGCAAACAAGTATATCAAGTTTGGTGAAGGGTGGATCCATGATCACATTGTGAGGAGCAAAAACAATTGTTTCACGGATCTCTCTTGAGATTCTATAGCCATGATCGTCATGCTCAAAAAAGCGCTTGAGACGCTGTGGAGAGATATCCGCCGTAATATTTGGCAGATAGGTACCCAGACGGGCCCTCTCTATTGCATCTTTGTCAAGATCGGTGGCAAAAATCTGGATTCTGAAATTTACAGTGGGCTTGATGGCCTCAATGGCCTCTTTAAAGATAATGGCCAGAGAGTAGGCCTCCTCACCAGTCGAACAGCCAGTAAGCCAGGCTCGAAGAGTACCGCCCTGTGGCCGGATAGCAAGAAGAGATGGAATTGCTTTGGTTTTAAGGACTTCCCAGGCAAGCGGATCGCGAAAAAAACTTGTTACCCCGATAAGCAGCTCATCGAACAAGAGCTTAGTTTCATGAGGATTCTCCTGCAGGAAGCGGACATAGTCGCTGATCTTTTCGATCTTGTGGATACCCATACGCCGTTCGATCCGGCGATAGACTGTTTTTTTTTTATAGAGAGAGAAGTCGTGTCCTGTATGAGCACGCAAAATGATGATAACCTTCTCAAGAGCGCTAAGCGCTTTGTCCTCAAGAGAGATCGCTGAACTGGTGATCAGGGGAAGATGCTTCAGATAGGCCATTATCCTCGCTGGCAACTCCTCGACAGGAGCTATGATATCAGCTAAACCGGCATCAATGGCGCTGCGCGGCATACCGTCATATTTTGCAGAGGCAGGTTCCTGCACAAAAACACCGCCACCCTTCTCCTTGATATCGCGCAGACCAAGTGTACCGTCAGAGCCCATCCCTGAAAGGATGACCGCGATGGCATGCTGCTGCATGTCTTTAGCCATTGAACGAAAAAAGAAATCAATCGGTAATCGCAATCCCCGGGGCTGAACCATATCGAACAGATAGAGTATACCATGGAGTATAGCCATGTCTTTATTGGACGGAATAACATAGACATGTTCCGGCTCAACCTTGAGACGATCGGTGACCTGAACGACAGGAAGATCGGTAACGCGCTGAAGCAGTTCAACCATAATACCCTTATGTGTAGGGTCAAGATGCTGAACAATCACAAAGGCCATCCCACAGCATGAAGGAATATACTTAAGAAAAATCTCCAGTGCTTCAAGCCCTCCGGCAGAAGCGCCAATGCCTATAACGGGAAATAAGTCAACACTCTCTTTTATTGTTGTAACTCCCTGTTCATCGCTGGTTGCTGATTGATGGCTTTTGTGGCTATCCGAAGAGGTTTTCATTATTATTCGACTCTTTATTATCGATACAAGCGACTGTAAATTTACAATTTTTCACGAATTCATTCATGGATTATAAATGCCGCAGCTTCTCCTCTCATATTGTACCAGATAATCAGCAATAAAACAGTTTTTGGCTACAAGCATCTTTGTTACTATGTTTTGTGGTTATTATCTGTCCAATTTGAACCACGATAACAATCGTATCCCTTAACATCCTGTTTTTTTAAAGTTTACACTGGAGTAATGAACGAGGAAAAAGAGTCCATACCATCACCGCAGCTTCCAGGAAGCAGCCCGGACAGTAGCCCTGATAGAGCTGCAATCCAAAAAGCTCAGCCGCATAGTGAGCAGATGACAACCTATGACCCGGTGAAAAAAGATCCTGACGATGACACCAATAACGAAACAGGTGAGCCGGATAGCGGGATGAACTTTATGGGGCATCTTGAGGAGATCCGCTCACGCCTGATCAAGTCAGCCATCGCCCTGGTTCTGGTTACAGGTTTATGCACCATCTTTGCCGATTTTCTGGTCAACGATATTCTTATCGCCCCTCTGAGGAGGAGCAGTAAAACCATTGTTTTGCAGAATCTTGTGCCTTATGGCCAGCTCTCTCTTTATCTGCAGGTTGTTGTATTTTCAGGATTCATCATCTCCTTTCCCTTTCTTGCCTGGCAGATCTGGCAATTTGTTGCCCCCGGACTGCATGAAAATGAACGTAAAGCGGGACGGTTTTCCATACTCTTTATCTCCCTCTCGTTTTTTACCGGCATTGGATTTGGCTATTTTGTCTTTCTGCCGGTCACACTGCAGTTTTTTGCCAGCTTTGGCTCTCCGCTGATCAAAAACAACATCTCTGTACAGGACTACGTGAGTTTTTTTATTGGTTCACTGCTGACCACAGGGCTTGTGTTTGAACTCCCTTTTGTTGCCTATATCCTTTCAAAAATAGGGCTGCTTACACCGGCCTTTATGAGATTTTACCGGAAACATGCCATTGTTTTTCTGCTGATTGTGGCTGCGGTAGTTACGCCATCAACCGATATTATCACACAACTCGTCATCGGCTTACCGATGATTCTGCTCTATGAGCTGAGCATTCTTATCTCTGCCCATGTCAACCGAAAAAATAACGCTTTGAAAACATGACAGGAGTGCGTTTGAGAACTTATCCACGCGTTATTGAGGTTGTGGTGCCGGGCATTACCCTTGCTGGAAATCCTCTGGACGACCCGCCAGAGCGCCGGGTGCCAGTCTATCTGCCTCCTTCTTATGATGACAAAAGGCGATTTCCGGTTATCTACCTGCTTGCGGGGTTTGCCTCCACCGGCCAAAGCTTCCTGAATTACAGCTTTGGACGACAAAGTGTACCGGAAATGGCAGAGTCACTGATCAGAGCGGGAAAAATGCAGGAAACCATCATTGTCATGCCCGACTGCATGACTCGATACGGTGGCTCCCAGTATGTTGATTCACCGGCTACGGGCAACTATGAAACCTACCTGATTGATGAGGTGGTACCTTGCATAGACAAGACTCTTTCAACCCTTGCTGAAAGAGAACACAGGGCTATAGCCGGAAAATCATCGGGAGGATTCGGCGCACTCCGCATGGGTATGAAGCATCCGGATCGATTTGCAGCCGTTGCCTGCCACAGTGGCGATATGGGGTTCGAACTCTGCTATAAACCAAATTTTCCGGCAGCAGCAAGAGTGCTTGAACAATACAGAGGAAGTATTGCCAATTTTCTGGTCTCTTATGAAGGGGCGTTGAAAAAGCCGCAAAAAGAGTTTGCCCTGCTTGACCTCATCGGGATGGCCGCGGCCTACTCCCCTTCTCCAGACCAATGCTCGCCTGAAAGCATTCTCCTGCCGTTCAATCCTTATACCTGTGAACCAGTTGATGAGGTGTGGCAGAAGTGGCTGAGCTTTGACCCGATAGAGATGATTGAGCAGGAGGTGTATCGAGAAGCACTGAGGTCACTTGATTTGCTCTTTCTTGACTGCGGAACTCTTGATGAATATAATCTGCAGTTCGGCCACAGGATTTTTTCAGCAAAAGCAACAGGCTACGCTATAACGCACCGTTATGAAGAGTTTGTGGATTCACACAGTAACACCTCATACCGTTATGGAGTCTCCCTGCCGGCACTCTCAGAGGTGATCGCAGGCTGAGGAGGCAGCGGCAAGCAACTTGTAGTAGAGTGATTCGGTATCTTGTTTCAGGGTTTTCAGAGAGCCTTTGTTGACAAGCAGGTAATCGGCTTTTTCAATGAGTTTTGCCTGAGGCCACTGCCGGTCAATGCGCTGCATGATCTCTTTCCGGGAACCCATGCCTTTCTCTTCAGCCCTTGCTATCCTCTGCTCCATATCGGCCACAACAACCACAACAACATCAAGCTCTTCACTCCTGCCGGATTCAAAAAGAATGGCTGCTTCCTTGACAAGAAGCTTTGTGCCATTTATTGCGGCAACATCAACTGCTTTTTTAAATTCCCTGAATACTTTTGGATGAATAAGCTTGTTAAGTGCTTCAAGTTTTTCAGAGGATGAAAACACGGCTGCAGCTATTTTTTTTCGATCCAGAAGCATCTGGCCAGCATTATCGATTACATAAACCTCAGGGCCAAAAAGCCTTTTTATGCCCTCGATCACCTCATAATCGTTCAGTTGAAGCTCCTTTGCCACCTTGTCCGCCTCGAAAAGCGTGCACCCCAATTCTGACAAAAAACGGCAGACCGTTGACTTTCCACTGCCAAGCCCGCCCGTTACTCCGACCAGGAAAGGATAGGTTCTGCTCATGCTCCTCCTGCCGATTTTTTGCGAATATTTTCCCTGACCTGCACCAGTACGGCTCTCCAGAGTTCAGGATTCTCCTTGTACAATGCCGTTTTGCGAGTCAGACTCTCCCGGGTAAGAGCATGGCGCACTAAAAGCTCATTGAGTTCAGCCGGGTTAACAGCGCTGAGTGCATGGGTTTCATTGCCATCCAGCACTCCTGATAACAACATATAATCGCTGTAAAACCCGGCAAACCGAACATCATCCTTATCAAGCGAAACGGGTTTATTGTCGCTGCACCCCCAAAGGACAAAAGTGAAAAGCAGGCAATAAAAAAATGCCTGGAAGGTATTGCGCCATTTCATTTGCCAGCAAACTCCTTTATTAATTTTTACCATGCACAGAAACTTTATGGGCAAATTGTGAACTTAATCGGCAAATTGCAAGTTAAAGCATTTTGAATTCATACTTATAGACTCTTGTCAACTCTTGTCAACTTTAAATAATCTCACTCTATGTCTTATCAGCAACCTGCACTGCCATACGCAGAAAACGCGCTTGAGCCTTTTATTTCCGCAAATACCATAGGCTTTCACTATGGAAAACATCATGTGGCCTACATAACAAATTTCAACAACCTCGTTGCTGGCACTCCTCTTGAAACCCTGAGCATTGAAGAGGTTATTGCCCAAACCGCTGCAGACCCACAGAAAATCGGCATTTTCAATAACGGTGCACAGGCGTGGAATCACAGCTTTTACTGGAAAAGCCTTACACCTGGTGGCGGCGGGGTACCTTCAGGAGAACTTGCAGCAAAAATCACTCAGGATTTCGGAAGTTTCGACAAGTTCAAGGAAGAGCTCAAGAGCGCTGCCGCCACTCAGTTCGGGAGCGGATGGGCATGGCTTGTGCTTGAAGGAGGCACCTTGAAGGTTGTTAAAACCGGCAATGCACAAACGCCTTCAACAAGTGGCCAGAAACCAATCTTGACGATTGATGTCTGGGAACATGCTTACTATCTCGACTACCAGAATCGCCGACCCGATTATGTTGCTTCCGTGATTGATAATCTCCTGAACTGGGAGTTCGCCGCAGAAAATTTCAGCGCTGCAAAATAAGAGGAACGCTCCCCCATCAAAGATGCAAAGCAGGGCGCCTTTGTTGCGCCCTGCTTTGGTGCTGATTGATCATGTCACATCCAAGGCAAAATTCCAGCATCATCAAGATTGACCACCTTTGCTTTTTTCGGCACTGAGAACCTGAGCGCATTCTCTCTTTTGTTAAACACCCGTTCATCGTAGGCTATGACCAGCTGTTGTTCCGTGATACCATCTGCATTACTGCTATAGAGCACCATCTCAATCTCTTTGGGTACAAGCGTATGTTGACCGTCACTCTCTATTGTCTCGTAATTTTTAAAGTGAATTTCAGTTACTGGTTTTCCTTGCCGGTTCTTTAGAATAAGAGCCGTGAGCGTCCTGCTGGAGGGATTGATAACCACATCTTTGCTGCCACCATAGGTCGCCAGAGTGAAGACAAGGGTTTCGGAACCCTCTTTAACCGACCTGATGGCACTTAACGGCTCTGAAATCTTCACCAGACCCAACAGAGACTCCGAAAGAAGCTTGAAACCGGAATTCACCCCGATAATCTTTTCAAGATTCAGATCGTTATTACTGCCGAGAAAAAGCCGGTTGTTAAGCATATCATGCACATAGAGAGAGTCTTGACTGAAAAACATATCTGCGACTGGCCATCCAAGCACTCCTGCGCTGACAATCATCCGGGCTTCATGTCCTCGATTGATTCTGATATTACAGAAAACCCGATTTTGCCTTTTCGGTGTTTTTATCCAGACATCGGCATAGCCATCCAGCGACTGAATAAACGGTGAGGCATTGGCAACTTCATGATAGAGAGCCGCTTGTTCAGCACTCAGGGCAACTTGTTCACCTTTTAGCTCAACCCGGCCAACCGTTCGGAAATCAGCACACCCTCCCCCTAAAACAAGCATAAACAGTACAAAAACGAGCACCCCTTTGCGTTTCATCGTATCATTCCTTTTTCTTACCTCTCGGGCTCTTCCGCAAACTTGCATTTATTTCCTTTGAGAATCATCACTTTTGCTGCACATTGCAACAGGTTCATAAAGCACCAAGCTGCACATTCCTGCTACAGCGGCTTCTCATGCCGTTACACCGTGGAACGAAACAGTTGTATTTTACCTTTTCATTCATGTTAAGGTAAAATGAAAAGCTAACAAAAACTACAAGACATTTTTCAAGCCATGCAATCTCTCTACCTTAAGCCAAAAGAACACCACCGAATCCAGAAAGGTCACTTATGGGTGTTCAGCAATGAACTTGCCAATGTTCCACGCGATATAGCATCAGGAGAAACCGTCAAACTTTTTACCCACGATAAAAAGTTCATGGGTACCGGATTTTACAACCCGCATTCGCTTATCTCTGTCAGACTTATATCCCGCAAAGATGAAGATGTTGATGGCGATTTTTTCCGTAAAAAATTTCTTGAAGCACTCCAGCTCCGTGAAGTTATCTATAAGCATGGAGAGACCAACGCCTACCGGCTTGTCCATGGTGAATCAGATGGCCTGCCAGGGCTCATCGTTGACCGCTTCAACCATGCAATCGTCTTACAGGTTTTTTCAGCCGGCATGGAGATCCACCTTCCACTGATTTGCGATGTGCTGCAGGAGATGTTAAGTCCGACCGTTATTATCCTGCGCAACGAATCCCCATTGAGAGAACTTGAAGGATTGACACTCTATAAGGATGTTGTCCGTGGAGCACACTCTGAAACTATACAGAGTATTCACGATGCCGGAATAACCTATGAAGTGAACCTTTTTGAGGGACAGAAGACAGGATTTTTCCTTGACCAGCGTGAAAACCGCAAAATTATCAGAAAATTTGCAGAAAATGCGGAGGTGCTTGATGTCTTTACCAATGATGGAGGCTTTGCACTCAATGCCCTTTACGGAGGTGCCAGTTCTGCCATTCTTGTTGATGCATCCAAGGATGCACTGCAACGGGCAGATCGTAACGCACAACTGAATAAATTCAAGGAATACAGTCTTGTTGCGGCAGACGCATTTGATACCCTCGATCAGATGGTCGAGTCAAAGGAGTCATTCAACCTTGTTATTCTGGATCCGCCGAGTTTCACAAAAAGCCGAAAAAACCTTCCCGGCGCCCTTAAGGCATACAAAAGACTCAATAAGCTTGGACTGCAGTTAGTTAAAAACGGAGGATTTCTTGCAACAGCCTCCTGCAGTCATCATGTTTCAGAAGAGGACTTTCTTCAATCCGTGCAACAGGCAGCTCTCACTGCTGGTTGCCAGCTCAGGCTGATACACAAGAACTCACAGCCTTTCGATCACCCTGTCTTGCTTGCCATGCCGGAAACAAGCTACCTGAAATTTGCCTGCTTTTATGTAACACGCTGACGCATCACACACCATTACACACACTTATGATATCAGCTTGAAGGCTGGTATCATAAGTGTGTGTGGTTTTTCTAACTTCAAAAGGCTCACATCAATTCTATCACATCAATAATATTATTGAAGTGATGTGCCTGTTTTTTCAGGCTCCTCCTTTAGCTCATATTTGTTATACTGTTGTGATGATGTGTTTTTACTTGATTCTTTTTTTGCCGACTTCTTGTGATGAACAGGATCATTTTTTTTTATTCCTAAAGCTGAACACCCATTCGAGATCAACAATAGTGCTGATAAACAAAATATTACAACAATATTTTTCATTATACTTAATATTTTAGCTGCAATAATCAATAATATATTATATAATTAATTAATTATCACTAAATACAACTTTACACTCATTATCAGTATCATTAATGGTTATATGAACGTTATCTTCATATTGATTTGCGTTTTTTTTTAAATTATTATTAACAAAAAACTTATTAAGATAAAATATTTTATTATTGATTAAAGCAAATGTAGCGATTATAACTTTATTATTGACTGTAATTATTTTTATTTCATGATTATTATTAAACGGAATATCAGGGATTTGTCCATTTTTTAATTTTGATATATCAACAGGATTTTTATCTATTATAATAGATTTTATAGCTGAATCTTGAAAATTAAATTGCAATTTAAATGATTGATGATTATTTGTTAACAAATTATTGGAAGGTGCAAATGTATAACTATACAATTCTATCGCTATTACGATTAGTAGCAATAACAGTATAGACAAAAATATCGTTATTATATTTCTACCTATAACTGGCTTACGTATATTTTTTAAAGTCGATACAGAATTACCACCAACCTTGACGATCTGAACTGTAATATTATCAAAACCACCTGCATTATTAGCCAATCTTACCAGTTCATCTGCTTGTTCAGTTAGTGATTTATTAGTATGAAGAACGGTTTTTATTATATCATCACAGACTAAACCATAAAGACCATCAGTACACAAGAGTAAACAATCACCTACTTTTGGCTGAAGGGGGGTTTTACTGACTGTAGGAGGCTTCATGTTTTCAATACCAAGAGCATTAGTAATCTCATTTTTTCTTGGATGATTTGCTGCATCAATTTCAGATAATGCCCCCATATCAATCAAAGACTGGACAAAGGAATGATCTTTTGTAAGTCTAATGAGTTCAGTGCCTGATAAATAATATAACCTACTATCTCCAACATGAGCATAATAGTATTGTGTGCCATTTTGTAACAGAATAACACAAGTTGACCCCATACCTTTCAACTCGGGATTATGAAGGGAGTAATCAATAATCTCTCTGTTGGCATAATACATTGAATTTATTAACAGCCTGGATGGATCATCATGTATATTATCACCTATATATTTCTTTATAGCCTTAATGGCTATTCTTGATGCTTTTTCACCACCGGCATGACCTCCCATGCCATCACATACTACAAAAACATAACCATTTTTGGTATCAAAATTAGCAAAATAATATTGAACCAATAGGCATTATTTAAAAATTTTGATTTGATATACTATTAGACAATAAAAAACCCCACTTCACGAAAGTGGGGTCTGAGTTGTGACTCGGCAAGCAAAAATGCACTTGTGCGTGAAAGTCCTCCCATATATTGAGCACATCTAATGATGTCAGACATAAACTATAAAATATGCTCAACACGAAGAATGCGCGTTTTTATTATTTCAGTTTAAACATGAGTCTGATGTAATAATACATAACTTCTTCAAAATAATAAAATTATGAAGTAAAATAAATTTACATTCTCATCTATTAAAAAGCAAAAACTATAGATTTATGTGTAATAATATCGTATTGCACAGTAACCAGAAGATTAAACTAAAACAAGAACACGCCTGATAATTGCTTTTATATACGCCTACTTCTGAAGTTCTGAAGAGGCTCCATGTATGTAGGCAAGGGCATCCTCGAGAATTTTCATGGCCTGGCGTATCTCATAATCGTCATCAGCATCATCCTTTGCTCTGTTGAGGCGTTTCTTTGCATCCTCAATGGCATCCGCGGCAAGCTGCAGTTTTGAAGCGATGCCCATTATACTCTCCTATGGTTACATTGTGGCAAAATTTGTTACCTGTTCAATCCCTTCTGAAGCGCTCAATCAAAAGTCGTTCCGTAAGCTTTTCTAACATCATTCACTATTAGCTTGACCACTGAGGGCGACCACAAGGGTCGCCCTTACGGCAGAAGCGCTTATCTATCCCTGCCTTCGTGACGATCCCTTCCTTCATGGCGATCCCAATCTCTATCTCTTTCATGCCGGTCTCTCTCTTCCCAGTACCTGCTGTCATGACGGCGGTACTCGATATCACGATATCTCCTTATATCATCCCAATGATGTCTTCTTATCTGACGGGGAAGATTATACTCCCTTATAGGATCCCACGGTCCCCGATAGTGTGAGGCACGATACCAGCGGCCATCTCGATAGAGGTAATAGAGGTCACCATAGTAGATGATATCGTAAGGGCCACCCATAGATACTGAAAATCCCTGATCCTGCAGGTAGACAAAGTTAGGTCGTCTATCGATAACAAAATCAGGCCTATCGCGAACCCCGATTCGAACATCACCGAGACGAATACCTACATCTGCATGAGCATCGGTAAGGGGATTACCTAAAAACATGCCTGCAATTCCAGCAGCCAGCCATATAGTTTTTTTCATAAATTTTCTGTTTAGGTTAATCAGCCAGCAACATCTTTTTTTAAACACATATTATGGTTGTTCGTTCACATAAAACTCCTCTATGTGCAAGTAAGTAACAATAATATTGAAATCTCATGTAAAGTTGTATACAAAAATATCAAAAGTTTAGGGCTGATCCCTTTGAAGTCTGATTTCGCATGATCTTCACCCAATCAGCACCTGATTGTATTTCAGCCAACTCAACCACGATATGCCGAGGCTCAATGCCAAGATCAAGATTCCGTCCAAGTCCCTGCACGCAGGAGGGACAGTTGGTCAAAATGACCGCATGCTCTTTCCCCTGCATTACCTCCACAATAGCATCCCTTTTACGATGAAGCATGGAGTCGGTAATATCTGGACGCGACAGGGCCAGTGTGCCTGCTTCAGAACAGCAATGCGGTATCGGGGTGACACTTTCGAACCCTCCAAGAGTACGTAACGTTTGCAGTGCCCGGCCTGAAAGAGAGTCGTGGCAGGGAGCATGGTAGAGATAGTCCCTCCGGCCTTCAAGCTTAAGGCCTTTGTCGAGAAGATAGGCGGCAACATCCATAATCTTACCACCAAAAAGCTTGCCGGTTTCAATGGCATCAAGCCCTTCCATACATGTACCGCACGTCACCACACAGGCATCGAAATCAAGATAGGAGAACATCTCCCTGATCTGGCTGAAGAGCACAGTATTGCGCAGGACAATACTTGAATACTGGTCGGTTTTGGCATTGACATGAGCTGGAAAACCACAGCAGAGAAAGGGGGGAGGAAGTACAACCCTGAGGCCTTGCTCAAGCAGCAGATGAATTGCCGCCATTGATATTGATGAGTTCATGCGTTCGGAACCGCAACCGGGAAAATAAAAGACATTACTTTTGACCTCTCCGGAGGGCTCGAAAACAAGTACCTGATCGGGGCCACACTCGGGAAGAACATCACGCAGAGTCTCTTGGGGCACTGGCGGTACTGGTGAACGCAATAGCCTGAGCGGATAGAGAGCTGGAGAGTCATTTTCCGGCTGCATCGGAGCAGAAATTCTGTTACTTGCCCGTTGAACGGCCCCGCCAACCCGCAAAACAACCCGGCGGAACATCGAGTTGAAGGCTGGCGAACGGCTATCGAGATAACGCAGGGTCAGTTCGGTGAGAGGGGAAGAGTGCTTGAACCCCCACTCCGAAAGAATTTCGCGTTCCAGTACCGAAACCTCGCCTGTATCGATATCAACCGGACAGGGCTTGAGACATTTATGACAGATGGTACAGTGATCAGCAACCTCTTCAAGCCACTTCAACAGGGCAAAATCGGTAGTACGCTCACGCTGGGCATCAAAAAGCAGCGCTTCAATCAACGAGCCAATCGCAAGATTCTTGTTGCGGGGATGGTAGAACATTCCGCGCGCCGGATAGTAGACACAGCAATCGGTCTTGCACTTGCCGCAGCGGATACAATAATCAACTTTTTTTGAAAGCTCCGCAATCTGGGCACGTCTGAGAATATGAGCCTCAAGTTCGAGCAGATTAAAGGAGGGTGTGAAGATATGATTGAGCGCTTCATAATCATCAAGCTTGCCAGGATTCATAATCCCTTTCGGGTCGACCTTACGGCGATAACGGGAAAGCTCTTCGACTATCTGAGGATCAAGGTACTTCAGCTTGGTCACACCAATACCATGTTCACCCGACACAACGCCTCCAAGTGAGACAACCTTTTCCATGACATTGTCGATCACCTTGTCGGCCCGTTCGAGCATAGGGCGGTCGTTGGAGAGTACCGGAACATTGACATGGACATTGCCATCACCGGCATGCATGTGTGTTGCAAGCACTATTCTTCTGTCGCGGACATAGTGATATGCACCTTCAAAAGCCGCCTCCATCTCAGGATAGCCCTGTACCAGCTCTCCAAGTTCACGACGTAGCTCCTGCACAATTTCGAGAGAACGAAGGGAGGCCTCAGGTGCAATAAGAATTTTTTCGCCAAACAAACGGCAAAGCTCAAGCCCTGCTGGAATTTTTGAAGCAAACCGGCCACCATCCTCCTTGACTTTGGTGGTTGCGAAAATAGTGCGTAAACGCTCAACAAAGCAGTGCTGCGCATAACGCTCCTCTGTACTGTTGAGCTCATCAATAAAGCGGGCAAAGCCGGCAAGTGCTTCAAGGGGAATAACAATATCCTCATTGAGCTTGAAGGCATTGGTTCTGCGGGCAATCGCACCAAGTTTTTTACGGTCAGCCCAGAAACGCTCAGCGTCAGCTTGATCCCTTGCAAGAAACATCATGGTATTGGGATGAGGCTTAAGCAGCCGCTCGACCCGTTCAACGCCACTCTGCACCTCAGCACCGGTATTCCCGGCAATATCAATCAGAAGCACCGCTTTTGGCGTCTGGGCCCTTGGAGCCTTCACCTTGTAGTCAATAGCCCGGATGTACTCATCATCAAAGTGCTCAAGAGCAAGCAGTGCTTCACGATTCTCTGAAGCGAGAGGAAATATTTTTGAAAGCTCAAGAATCACCAGACTTGCCTCATCCATATCCGGCCCGAAAAATTCAAGACAGAGTGTTCTTTTTTCAGGATATTTCGGATAAAGCACAAAAAGAGCTGAGGTAATCACCCCGTCAGTACCCTCCTTCTGTATGCCCGGCACTCCACCGAGCGCCTTGTTGGTTATATCCTTCCAGAGTCCTTTTTTTCGGATATCGGTGCCAAGCAGCTCAATTCGATTGATTCTCTTCCCCGACTGATTCCATACCTCAAAGATAACGGTATCCTCATGCAGGATTTTCCGTAGACGGTGATCCGCCCGTTTTACCGTCCAGTTTTCACCGTTGGGCATAGCCATACGCCACTCAAGCAGGTTATCAATACAGGTACCCCATCGTACAGCCATTTTGCCACCAGCATTTTCAGCGATATTACCTCCGATAGTGCATGACCACTCACTTGTCGGGTCGGTAGCAAACACAAGACCATGTTCGTCAGCCTCCTCCATTGCGTGCTCCGTAACAACCCCTGCTTCAACCTCAATCACCGAAGCCTGAGAGATCTGACCATTATCAAGCTGAAACTCCCGAACCGAGATACCCCTGATACGGTTCAGTTTTTCCATATTGATAATCACACACCTCGATCTGAGCGGCACGGCACCGCCTGTAAGCCCTGTACCGGCACCCCGGGGAATGACGTTAAGTCCGAGCGCGGCAATAGCGGTAATCAGCGGAGCAACTTGCGACTCCTCATCTGGCGTCACCACCGCCGAAGGAAGATGAAGCCTCCAGTCAGTAGCATCGGTTGCATGAGCGGCAAGGGAAAAAGGATCAAAAAGCACATTTTTAGTTCCTATAACAGCGCCAAGCTCCCGCTTCATGCGACGACGAAGTTCAGGTGTTTTTTCAACAGCCGCACGGAAACGCTCAAGCTGTTCGCGTACAGCTGCTACAATAGCTGAAACCCGGCTTTCGCCGTTTGCCATATCGGTAATGGTGTCAAGCTCGTGAAACGCCCTTTCAAACAGGCGGTTACGGCGAACCGCTGAATCAACCAGCTCCTGAAAAAGGTAGGGGTTACGACGGTGAATAAGAATCTCTCCGATAATCCCCATAAGCAACCGTGCCGACCTGCCTGTAACGCGCAGATCACGCAGTTCATCAAGCATTTGCACAATTTTTGGCCCCAGCAGGAATGATAGCGCCTGCCGGTCGCCGGCGGATGTATAATTAAAGGGGATTTCACGCGGAGCGTTGGATATCTCTTTTATTCGATCAAGGCCTGTTCTTATCGTCATTGGATAGTAAATAAATGTTCAATCAAGGCTTTTTCACTCTTCACAGCCTTGCACCACCAGAGATTTCAAGAATCTGGCCTGTAATAAACGCAGCATCATCGGAAGCCAGAAAAAGCGCGCACCGGGCAACATCGTCCGGTGTTGCAACCCGCCCGAGCGGATAGCGTTCAGCACAATCATGTCGAAGCATCTCCCACCGTTCCTGACCAAGAGCCGTGACAAAAGCCGGCACCTCGACAAGAGCCGGAGCAAGTGCATTGACCGTTATGCCATAGCGACCCAGCGACATGGCAAGCGATCGGGTAAATGCGTAAATACCACCTTTGGCCGCAGCATAGGAAAACTGATTCGGACTCCCCCGATAGACCAGCGAGCTCATATTGATAATTCTGCCGTAACCTTGAGGTTTCATCACCCGTGCAGCTTCACGGCATGAAAGGATACAGGATTTGAGGTTAAGATCAAGATTGGCACTCATTCGAGCATAATCGATATCCTCAACATCAGCCGAGGGTTCACAGTCACCTCCGGCAATATTCACCACACTGTCGAGCCGCCCGAATCGATCAACTATTTGTTTGTAGAGTAACCGGATCTCAACTTCAGCGGTGACATCTGCCTTGAAGGAGCAGCCACTTCCGCCTGCCTGTTCAAGCAGTTCAAGGGTTTCAGAGCACCCAGCAAGATTGATATCACTGACCATGACAACCGCGCCCTCACGGGCAAAACAGAGTGCCACAGCCCTGCCAATTCCGCCTGCTGCTCCGGTAACGAGCACAATTCTTCCAGAAAGTCGCATAACCACTCCCTTTATATTCAGATAACACCCCTTCTCTTCAATTCCCAGAAACATTTCGCTGTAGCCTGAATATCATATCTCCTCAAAATGGGCAAACATCATCAGCAACGATAGATCCGCCCTCATGTTCAAATACAGGAGGATCGTACGAACCACCTTGCTGCGACTGGACATAGGGTGTACCGGCCTCACTGGCAGATTCAAGCTTCCATCCCTTTACATCGGTATACCATTTCCCGTTGAACTCCCGGCTTTCAATGTCAAATGAGATCGTCAAGCGGTTGCCCACCCGCAGTAAGTTTCTGTCAAACTTCTCTCCCCATAAAGAGATACAGACCTTTTTAGGATATTGACCGTCAGTTTCAACAATAATATCCTGTTTTTTCCATGGGCCATTCTTTCCGGCTCCTGTCTGTTCAGGAAGAATTGCTGTAAGTTTGGCTGTTATTTGCATGTTATTATTTCTGTGTTTGATTAGTATTTTTAATTCTATTCAACTTTTGTCACTTAATTTATGACCTTTATAACTGACAAAAGAATTTGCTGATAAAATATGATCATCAAAATTCTCACATACCCTTCAGCAATGACACTCAGGATGGTCGCTGCAGTAGCGGTCGATGAGACGGAGAAACTGACGACCATAGCGCTCGAGCTTGACCTCGCCAACTCCTGATACGGTAAGCATGCTCTCGGCTGTCCGGGGAAAAATAGCCGCCATATCATGAAGTGAGCGGTCTGAAAAGACCATATAGGGCGCTATCCCCTGCTCCCCGGCTATCTGCTTGCGAAGTATCCTTAGCAGTTCAAACAACTCTTTATCATAGGGCAATCCCGGTGCATCAAGTTTTTTATAGAGCTCTTTCTCTTTGACCTGTTCAACAACCTTGACGATTGTAATGCTCTCTTCTTGCTTCAGGATTTGAAATGCCTTGGGAAGTAGAAAAAGCGTCGGATAGAGCCCTTCAGATTTGTCAATGACCTTTTGAGCCAGAAGTTCGTCAAGAAGCTGCCGCCAGTATTTTTTCGAACGCCCTTTACCTATTCCATAGGTTTTCAGCCGGTCGTGGCCAAAATCACGGATTTTCTGGTTATTGCTTCCAAGAACAATATCGACGATATGCATGGCTCCAAAACGCTCATCGGTACGGACAATGGCCGAAAGCAGCATCTGTGCATCACGGGTACAGTCTACCAATTCATGGGTGCCAAGGCAGATGTCGCAGGAGTTGCAATTGCTGTGAGGGTAGTGCTCCCCAAAATAGTCAAGCAAGCTTCGACGACGACAAACTGAGAGTGAGGCAAAGGCAATGACCTTTGAAAGAGCCTCAAGCGCTCTTTTCCGTTCAATCTCGTCAACCATTGCATCAATAAAAAAACGCAATTTACTGATATCACCCTGTGTGAAAAGAAGGGTGCAGTGCGAAGTTTCACCATCGCGACCCGCACGACCAGTCTCCTGGTAGTAGTTCTCAATACTTTTAGGGAGGTCGGCATGAATCACAAACCGAATATTGGATTTATCGATACCCATACCGAAAGCAATGGTAGCCACAATAACATCCACTTCGTCGCGTATAAATGCCTCCTGGTTACGCTTGCGATGCTCGTCACTGAGTCCGGCATGGTATGGCAAGGCACGAAACCCCTTCTTCCTCAGCATTGCCGCGGTATCGTCAACACTTTTTCGACTGGTGCGATAGATAATACCAGCCTTGCCCGCATTTTGCTTTATAAGCGAAACAAGCTGAGCATCGGGATGGTCTTTAAATTGAACATCGTAAAAGAGGTTTGGCCGGTCAAATGAGGCCCTGACAACAAGAGGAGTGCGGAGGGCAAGTTTTTGAAGAATGTCCTGCTGTACCGGATTGGTAGCCGTTGCCGTAAATGCAGCAACAGGGATGGCAGGAAAGAGGGTAACCAGATCTGAAAGGGAGAGGTAGTCGGGCCGGAAATCGTGCCCCCATTCCGAAATACAGTGAGCCTCATCAATCACAGCCATGCTGATCTTCACCCTTGCCAGCAACCCCCTGAAGGAATCAAGCGTAAAGCGTTCAGGCGCAACATAGAGCAGGTCGAGAGAGTTGGAAAGCAGCTCATGCAGTACACTGTCGCGCTCTTCAGGCAGAAGAGAGCTGTTAAGGAATGCCGCACGAATACCGTTCGCCCTTGCTCCGTCAACCTGATCTTTCATAAGGGAGATAAGCGGGCTGATCACCATGCAGGTTCCCGGGAGCAGGACGGCTGGAAGCTGGTAGCAGAGCGATTTTCCGCCACCAGTTGGCATAACGGCAAAGACATCCCTTTTTTCCAGGATTGCGCGAACTATGCGCTCCTGATTAGGACGAAATGCACGAAATCCGAACACCTTGCGCAGAGTATCAAAGAGAGCTGCATCGGTCACGGAATGAGGTAAAGCAGGCCTGGCAAGGCAGAGATTATCGCTCATGCCCGCCTTTTTGTTTCTTTCCCTGCTCTCGAGGAGCCTGGATCGCAACATTCCTCCTGAGATAGGCCGGAATACGAAGATCCTGCTCCTGCAGGGAGTTCGCAGTGCTGCCAGTTCTGCCGGAGTACGATGGCGATGCTGGCGGCAAAACAACAGCTTCCTTGATCTCATCCTGAGCCAATCTCTTGAAGCCGGTAACAATAACCGTTACCCTGATTTCACCCGTCAGCTGAGGTTCATCGACATAACCGTGAATAATCCTCGCTTCGCTGCCAACCTGCTTTTCGATATAGCTCATCGCTTCCGACATGTCAGTCATGGTAACCTTGCCGGTTATGTTGACCAGTACCCCTTGAGCTCCCTTGACAGAGACACCTTCAAGCAGAGGGCTGTTAAGAGCATCCGAGGAGGCTTTCAGCGCCCGCCGTTCACCTGCTGCGGCAGCTGTACCCATAACCGCATCTCCAGCATTCGACATTATGCTGCAGACATCAGCAAAATCAACATTGATATGCCCATGGCTGGTAATGATGTCGGCGATACCTTTGGCTGAGCGGTACAAGACATCGTTGGCCATATTTAACGCTTCGGTGGCCGTTGACCCCTCTTCAGCAAGAGAACGTACCTTTTCATTTTCAACAATAATAAGGGTATCAACCGATTTACGCAGTTCAGTAATCCCACCCTCAGCAATCTGCAACTTAACTTTGCCCTCGAAATTAAACGGCATGGTCACTACGCCTATAGTGAGTATGCCCATATTTCTTGCTATCGCAGCGATCACCGGTGCAGCCCCTGTCCCGGTACCCTTTCCCATGCCGGCAGCAATAAAAACAAGATCAGCCCCCTTGAGCTGAGCGGCAATTATGTCACGATCGTCATCAGCCGCCTGTTGTCCCTTGACCGGATCAGCTCCGGCACCAAGCCCATTGGTAGTTCTCTTGCCGATCTGTACCCTGAGTTGTGCTTTGGAATTCAGGAGCGCCTGACGGTCGGTATTAAACACTATATATTCAACACCACTGATCTTCCTCTCTATCATGTTATTCACAGCATTGCCGCCGCAACCGCCAACGCCGACAATCCTTATGGAAACCCCTCTGCCCTGTTCACTATCAAACAGGCCGGAATCAAGCTCAAATGCCATTATTTCACTCCTCGCTTATAACCCGTTTGTACCATCAAAGTTTAGCCCACCACTCATGTAAACCATCAACCACTTTTTTCCATGCAGGGTTTTGTTCCTGCACCACAAGAAGTTCCTTGCTCTCCACAGCAGGAAGAGCCCGAGAGAGTTCTGCTGTGGAAACAAAACTGTGATCCCCTGAAAAATCAGTCCGATAAACATGGCCAACAAGACCCATAACCGTGGCATCCACAGGATTATGAACCAAACCCTTCATTCTGCCAGATACCCCCTCAGGATAACCGAGTCGGACATCAAGACCAAGAACAAGACGGGCAAGCTCCACCACTCCCGCCAATATCGAACCACCGCCAGTTATGATAACACCTGCATTGAGAGCTGGATAATAACCTGATTGCTCCAGCGCATCCCTCACAAGTTCCAGAATATCCATCATCCTGGCTTCAATAATCAAGGTTAACGAGCTCTTCGGAAATATTTTCGGCAAATCACCCTCACCCTCGCCATCAATCACAATATCCTCGTCATCACAGCTTATCCGACTGTCAGCACAGCCATGGCGTATTTTTATCTCCTCGGCCACCTGTTCAAGTACCTGTAATCCGTGGGCAATATCAAGGGTAATGTCGTGAGCTGCAACATTGATCACCTCTGAAAAATGAATCGCACCTCCAAGGTAAACCGCAACCTCAGTAGTTCCTCCCCCTATATCAAGCACCGCCACACCACCTCTCTTCTCTCGCTCTTTTATCACGGCGATTCCTAAGGCCAGGGGCTGAAAAGTCAGTCCCCCGATCTTCAGTCCAGCCCTTTCTACACACTGCCTGATATTGCGAATCTTTGCTCTCAGCCCTACAACAATATAAACGCTTCCTCTGAGAGCCGTCCCGGCCATCCCTATAGGATCAAGCAACCCATCCTGATCATCAACAATAAATTCCTGTGGAATGACATGAATAATTTCATGATTGATATCAAGATTCTGGATATTGGCCCTCGCTTTCTCTAGAAGCCGAAGCACATCTGAATCATTAACAACCCCACTCTGGTTGATAGTGACTTCTGATTGACTTTGAATACAATGTACATGTGCTCCCGAAAGCGCCACGTTGACTCCGTGAACCACAAGCGAGGAGTCCCGTTCAACATCAGCAACGGCTGCCCTGAGAGCATCCACCGTCTTGTTGATATTGACAACAGTGGCTCTCCGAAGACCAACAGAGTGCGAACACCCTTTCCCCAGTACATTAAGTTTTCCAGATTTATCCTTTTCGGCAACAACAATGCACACCTTTGTGGTACCAATATCAAGACCAACCGCGATATTGCTTTCCAGCACTAATTCTTGCATGATACTATAACCAAAGAAACATCCCGTGGAAGCTCAAAAAAATAAAAGAGCCCTTTAAAAAAAATCAACATTCCTAACCTCATCAAAAAAGCACACTCTAAAAACCATGACTGACCAATACGCCTCACCTCTGGAAATATCTTGAATTTATTCATCTTTTCCTTGCCGCGCGCCAAGTTGTTCAGAATAACAGGAGAGCCCTGCACCTTTGGTTTAATTGAAAAAAGCACTCTACACCAAATGCATAGAGTGCTTTTATTGCTTTTCTTTATGAAAAAGGCCCTGCTGTTGAATCAGTGCTATGCGTTCATGGCAGAGCTGGAGTGGGTGCAACACCCTCTTTAACAACATTCGGTAGACCGACTGCTCCGGTATAAAATACCACAAGAGCGGCTGGCTCGGTGCCTGAGTTATAGCCGTTATGCAGCGTATTCATCACCTCGAGAATAGCATCCCCTTTGTTGAACACATAGGTTTTTCCATCTTTCAATGCAACATTGAGCCTTCCTTCCAGCATATAGGCATAAACCGGCACACGATGCTGGTGCCATCCAGTTGAACCTCCAGGAGGGATCCTGACAAGAAGCACTGTTACCTCCGGGTGATCGGTTTGCAGATAGGTCAAAGGCTGGCCATTACTGGCGGTTGACGATGTCAGCAATTTTTGAACCTCAACATTCTTGTACTCTTCCGCCCTGGCAACTCGGCCAACTATCAACAACAGCAAAACCACCAAAATTCCATGAACCCTTTTCATGACCTATGCAGTAATGATTACGTTACAATAATCCCCGTACCCAATAATAGAGCCAACCAATCACCTCTCGCAAAGCTCTTTCCGACTGCTCCAGTGACTCCCCATTAGGCAGATAGTTTAACACTGTTACTTCCTTTTTATTACTCACTTGGTAATCGACCTTGAAAGGAATAACCCTGAAACCGGCCTTCTCAAACAAAAGAAGAGCACGCCGCATGTGATAGGCACTGGTAACAAGAATAATGCTCTTCCCTTCCCCCTTCCTGAAACCCAGCAACTTTGCGGCTGCCAGAGCTTCATCGGCCGTATTGCCCACTTTCTCTGTTAAACAGATGGCTGTTTTTGGCACACCAAGCAAGACCGCCCTTTTTGCAAGCAACTCACCTTCAGGAATGGCATCAAGCTCCCATGGAACCTGCCCACGGGTGAACACAATCAGAGGAGCTTTCCCTGCATTAAAAAGCTCTATACCACCGTAAAAACGATCAACAGCATCATTCCACTCGCCTAAAGGAGCACCATCAACCTGATTAAGCATACCACTCAGAACTACAACAGCATCAGCTCTCCCGACTGAACTAACCGGAACTCTCCTGGCTTCACCCTCAACAAGGCGCATCACACCATTACTGACAACAGGCATACTGAACATCCAGAGTACCAGAAATCCATACCACAGCAATAGCCTTTTGCGTAAAAAAAGACCAGCCAGCATACATAACAGGCTGAAGCCTAACGGAAGCACAAAAAACGGAAGAACTTTATTGACGAGCAGCATTGGTACTACATTTATTCATTAGGGCAGGCAGAAGGTAGCTGTCCTGAATTATTGTTATTCAACAACATCCCTTATTATTTTACAGGTGAAATCAATGTGTGCTTGCTCAAGTGTTGGATGAACAAGAAACATGAGGCTTCTTGCTCCAAGTTCTTTGGCAACCGATAACCTCTCAGCGGGTCGCCATCCACTACCACTAAATGCTTTTTCAAGATAGATTTCCGCACATGAACCGGAGTAACAAGGCACTCCCCTGTCGTTTATCTCAGCTATTATCCTGTCTCTGCTCCACCCCTCTTTCAAAAGGGCAGGTTCAACAAAGAGATAACACTTATAGGCAGCATGTTCAACCCAGTCAGGGATATTCGGAACGCGTAGTCCGGGAATAGTTCGCGCGGCATTTCGGATAATAGCAGCATTTTTCTGGCGCTTTGCCGACCATTCCGGCATGCGCCGCAGCTGGATCCGACCGAGCACCGCCTGTATTTCAGTCATCCTCCAATTTGTACCGAACGATTCATGAAGCCAGCGAAAACCGGGCTGATGCTCTCTCTCATACACGGCTTCCCAGCTCTTGCCATGATCTTTATACGACCACATTCTCGACCACAAGGCAGCATCACTGGTTGTCACCATGCCGCCCTCTCCACCAGTGGTCATAATCTTGTCCTGGCAAAAACTCCAGGCGCCTACGTGACCTATCGAACCTGCTGACTTACCTTTATACCTTGCACCATGAGCCTGAGCGCAATCCTCAATAACCTTCAGATTGTGCTTTTTCGCGAGCACCATTATTGGATCCATGTCGCAGGGATAACCCGCCAGATGAACCACAATAACCCCTTTTGTTCTGGATGTTATTTTCCCGGCAATACTCTCCGCGGTAAGTGTCATGGAATTACAATCGACATCAGCGAAAACCGGCACCGCACCACGCATCACAACTGCACTTGCTGTTGCAATAAAGGTATAACTTGGTACTATCACCTCATCACCTGAACCAATGTCAAGAGCCTCAAGCGCCAGTTCCAGAGCTACGGTACCGTTGGCCAACGCTATGGCATGGCTGCACCCTGTCCAGGCTGCAAACTCCTTTTCAAATTCCCGACACTCACTGCCAGTCCAATAATTGACTCTATTTGATAAGAGAACGCGAGATACAGCGTCCGCCTCCTCTTGAGTATATGACGGCCATGGAGGGATGGGAGTGTTGAGCAAGTTGGTAAATCTTAACTTTTTGAGATATGGGCCTATGGTGCCAGATCTGAATTAATGTTATTCAATCACGTCCCTACCGTAACGTTAATCCCCCATCAATGGTCAGGAGCGTACCGGTCATCCATTTTGTAGCGTCAGATAATAAATAGACAACGGCACAGGCTATCTCTTCAGGTTTACCGTATCGGCCCAAGGGATAACAATCAATATCTTTTTCAATTTCAGAATCAGAAATTAATACGGTCAAGTGTGTTTTAACCATCCCTGGCTGAATAGCGTTGGCTCTTATTCCTGATGATGCAAGTTCAAGTGCAACTCCTTTCATAAATGAGTTCAGTGCTCCTTTTGAAGCCATGTACATTATATTGCCAAGTGAAGCAAAAGAAGAAGCTACAGAGGAGATAAAAACAATGGAGGCGTCTGTCGATAGAATTTTCTTTTTGTAGAGATGTCGCGTCAATAATGCAGGAATAATAAAATTAATCTGCATAAGTTCAGCCAGATTTTCTTCAGTAACAAATTTTAACGGCAATCTCTTGAGAACACCAGCAGAGTGAACGACACCATCCAGTTGAGGCAAGGCATTGACCAAGAGGTTGAGACCTTCACTATACGAAAGATCGGCAACTACCATAGAGTGAGCTTCGTCCTCCATAAGCGAGAGTGTCTCTTCAAGCCGCTCGCTGTTTCTTCCTGTTATTATCAGTTTAGCCCCAAGCCGCGAACATTCAATTGCCGTAGCTCTGCCTATACCCGAGGAGGCTCCGGTTACCAGAACATTTTTTCCCTTAAGTGAAAATGGATTATAGCTCAAAGAGGATCCCTGTTAAATTTCGACAAGATCACTGATAAAACAGTCGGTAAACTTGATCACAGCGCTGGCCCAGGTCATACCAACGCCGAAACCTGAGAGGAGTAGCTTTTTGCCTGCAAGTTTTCCCTGAAGTTCAGAGACAATCGTCAACGGAATAGAGACTGATGAGGTATTGCCAAACTTGGCTATGGTGGCTGGCACTTTGTCAGGATCAAGCTTTAACTTTCGCGCTAAATAGGAGTTGATAAAGTCATTAGCCTGATGAAAAACAAAGTAATCAAGAGCAGCTATATCAGTCCCAGCATAGTTGATCACTGCCTTGATATCCCGCGGTACCCGGCTGATGACAAAGTTAAACACATCACTGCCATTCATATACCCATGTTCTTCGCTGCGAATGTTGCCATATTCATCAACAACACGCTCCTTGAGTGTTTCAGTGGTTGTTGGATTTCGATACCCCCCGGCACTCATCTTAATCAGCTCCTCTTGTGAGCCATCCGAATTCATTGAAAAAAAACTCTCTCCAAAAAGATCGTCCCGTTCAATGAGAGCAGCGGCCCCGGCATCTCCGAAAATAAAAGCGGTTTTTCTGTCTTTTGGTGAATAGATCCGTGAACGGGTTTCCCCATCAAGCAGAAGCGCGCGACGAAGTCCACTCCGCTCCATCATGGCATAGATCACCGACATACCATAGATAAACCCTGAACAACCAAGGTTCAAGTCAAACGCAACAGTACTCTCGGAGAGCCCCAGCCGGTGCTGAAGAAGAATAGATGTCGCCGGCATCCGGAAATCAGGAGTCTGCGACACAAAAACCAGCAGATCAATCTCATCACGTGGAATTGAGAGATCTTCAAGCAGTTTCTCTGCCGCGGCAAAACATAAGTCAGAGGAACAGATATGAGGATCAGCAAACCGGCGTTCATAAATACCGATTTTATCTACTACCAGCTTGACTTCTTCCGCTGGAAAATAGGTGGTGTACTCATAGTTTTTTATCACTGTACGCGGCACTGCTGCTGAAAGGCCGCGAATACCAACACCAATGTAACGTAATAATGCCATACTCTCTCTTGTCAATAATCTTTAGGCAATGAAAAAATGCTTGGACCATGATACCTGTCAATCCCTCTGATTTTCTCCTTATTTAACGCTTCTCAATTTCACTGATTACATCACCGACAGTAATCAATTTTTTAAAATCGTTACCTTCAATCACTACATCATACTCTTCATCGATCATGGCGATAAGCGATAAAAACGCAAGTGAGTCCCATTGGGAAAGTTTACGAAATTCAGTATTGAGCTGAACAGAATCATCCTCAATTTCAAGTGTTTCCTTGAATAGTTCAATAAATTTTTCTGACATAAGAGAGGGGTATTAATGATTTAACAAAAAATGATAAGAGAGAATTACAGCATAATAACATCAGGACATACCAAATCACTGGTATCAAACACAACACTCGCCCACGATAACCCAACCCCGAAGGCAGAGGCAAGCAGACGATGATTACCCTTGTTTAAAACAGAACCTAATTCAGAAACAATGGTAAGAGGAATCGAAGCCGAAGAGGTGTTGCCATATTCACGCAGAGAGTAGGGTACTTTTGATGACTCAATTTTCAACTTTGACCTGATTTTTTCATTCATAATCAGGTTGGCTTGATGAAAGACAAAATAATCGATCTCATCCTTGCTGAGATGAAAATGTTCCAAGAGAGTATTGACACTGCGCGGCGCTTTGGTAATGCCAAATGTAAAGACCGCTGGCCCATTCAGGATGCTTTGCAAATGATTTCGGTACATTCCTGGCTCAACTTCCTCTTCAACAAGAGAGTGTTCATTGTAAAAATTACGAAACCCACCATCAGGAATTATAATGGCATCGAAGCCCTTGCCATCCGTGCCCATCTGGAACATCATGCTGCCGCTGCCTTCGGCATACTCCAAAGCTGTAGCTGTGCCAGCATCACCAAATAAGGGGTAGGTGCTTTTATCTCTGGGAGACTTGGTCACTGTTGTTGTATCGCCTGTCAAAAGAAGTCCTTTTTTCATTGAACCTGATGCCATGAGCGAAGCAATTGTTGATAAACCATAGACCCATCCTGAACAACCAAGCGAAATATCCATGGCAAAACAATCAATGGATAACCCAAGGTGATGCTGTAATATACAAGCAGTTGCTGGCAAAATGTAGTCTGGTGTCTGAGAAACAAAAATCAGGCAATCTATCTCATCATTGTGCCAGTTGAGCTTTTGCAGCAAGAGAGCTGCTGCTTCAAAACAAAGATCAGAAGTACAAAGGTTACTACCCTGAACTGTATGCCTATATTCAACGCCGGTAGTTTCAATGAACCTCTCCACGTCAGCAGTGCTGCCAAGTAAAGGCAGAAATTTATTATCCTCCCTGTGTTTGGGAACGCAAGCTGCGATTCCTTTCATGGAGACATTGTTGCACTGAACTATTGCCATACTTTTGATACTCTCTCATTTACCGTTAATATCACACCTCACGCAGGATAGCTGGATTACCATGATAGAGGCTATTACTTTTTGTGTTGCGCATTATCACAGAATTCGCTCCGATCCTTGTCTTATCGCCTATCTTAAGCCCTTGAAGCACAATTGACTGGACACCAAAATAATTACTATCACCCACGGTAGTGTTACCAGAAATTCTTGTTGAAGGTCCAAGTACATTGAAACTCCCCATCATAACATCATGCCCTAACGAAACAAAACCATTAAAAAGATTAAAATCACCTATGGTAACATCACAGCTTATTCGACATCCAAAAAAAAGAATATTTCCTTTGCCAGCGGAAAAAGCATCATTATCAAAAATAGTAACATTAGGAGCGATAATATTAGGGTAATAGACCAGTGGATTGGAAATATTATGAACAAGGTATTGTAAAATAGAAGAATCAGCAATAGATATAACTACGGCAACCTTTTCGGGAAATGCATTTATATACGAAAGCCCACCAAGCACGCTACCGTATCGGTTTTTTGTACCAATTTCAATCCCATCATCAATAAAGCCAACAAGATCCCATTGCTTCTCAACCTTATTTATGGCATTGATCAAACATGCAATTTCACGACCAAAACCGCCAGCGCCGTAAATTATTAAATCATTCACAATATTTTCAAATATTTTTATTTGGAGGTATTTCCTAAAAAATAATCCATTGTTTTATTAGAACTTGAATTTATACCTTCTTTTTTGAATACTTTTATTAAAGTATGAATTAAAATCCTGATATCTAATATAAAAGAAACATTTTCAACATACCAGACATCCAGCTCAAATTTCTCTTGCCATGAAATAGTGTTTCTGCCATTAATCTGTGCCCAACCAGTAATACCAGGCCTAACATCATGCCTTTTTGACTGTCGTTTATCATAAAGTGAAAGATAGGATATTAAGAGCGGACGGGGGCCTACCAAGCTCATGTCACCTTTCAGGACATTGAGTAACTGTGGTAATTCGTCAATGGAAAATGATCGCATTAGATGACCAATAGCTGATATTCGCTGGACATCAGAAAGCAATTTTCCTGTACTATCGCGTTTATCATTCATGGTTTTAAATTTTATGAGGCAAAATATCTGTCCATTTTTTCCTGGTCTATTCTGTAAATAAAATGGTGATCCTGAATTAGTCAGAAATAATATTATAGTTAGAGATAACAGGAGTGGGGATAATATAAAGAGAAAAATAAAAGCAATAAATAAATCGATTAATCGTTTAGAATATTTTTTATACATCAGCAATAAACTTTAAAGCATTATCAACACCAAAATCAAGTGAGGCCTTATATGCATTATTTTGTAATAAAGATTTATATACAATATTATTTTTAACCTTTAAAATATAATCTTGCATTTTTTGAATTTCATTTTTTGAAAAACACTCTCCTATATTATAGGTTAAAACTAAATTTCCTATTTCAGAATTATTTTCTACAATACATAATAATGGTGCCCCAACAGAAAGGTAATTATAGGTTTTACTTGGTACACTAAGACGTGAGGCATCTTTTGATAAGGTAACTATAGCAATATCAGCAGCTGAAAAAGAATATGGCATAATGTCTGAAGGTTGTAATGGCAATATTTTACAATTTTGTAATTTCCTATTTTTTATATCTAAAGAAATCTTTTTATACTTTTCTCCACTACCGATTATTAAAAAATAAACATTGTCATTTTGAAGATGATCAGCTAAATCAATAATAACATCAATATCATGAGTATAACCAAGATTGCCTGAGTATAATACTATAAATTTATTATAAAGACCATGTTCCTTAAGAAAAGTATTTTTTTCTTTTGGAATCTTTAAAAAAAATTGATTATCTGTCCAAATAGGAATAACACTGATTTGGCTTCCTATCGAATATTGGCTTAATAATTTTTTCATACCATTACTTATTGTCACAATACGAGATGCTTTAGCGTATATTATTTTATTTGCTAATTTCCATAATTTAACCACAAAAGATTTTTCCTTTAGAATTTTTAACTCTGTCAATGCATCGGGATAAACATCATAAATAAGTAGTGAGAAAGAATTTTTGCAAAATAATGGTATAAATACTGACAATGGCGGGTTTGTTACAATAAACAAAAAAGCATTTCTATAACGCGTTTTAACTATCCATAATATTTGAATAAAGGCTATAATCCAAGTATATATTCTTTTAATTTTTGAATCTCGAACATATTTAATCAAAGAATGTAATACAACTCCCTCTGGAAGCTTGTTATTTCGAGAATTTACACTTCCAGCTAACAATATACGCTCATCATACAACCCTTTATAAGCTCCAATAATATCAATCATTAAATATCCAGAGCTTTGATTTATGAATACAATTTGACTTTTTTTCACAACTATAAAACAAAATGATAGATATTATTATAAGATTTTATCTCAACTATTATATTGATTATTCCAAACAAGGCGGCATATATTAATATATTCATTTGCAGTTTTTTCAGGTGTAAATTTTTTTGAATTAATTAATCCTGCTTCGATGAGTTGGTCACGAAAATAAATGTCTTCTAATTTTTTTAGAGCCGAATAAATAGATTCCGGTGTTATATTATCTATATATATACATCCAGAACCTCCAACTTCCGGGAGTGAAGATTTATTCGAAGTAATAACAGGGCACCCAGCGCTCTGTGCTTCTATAATTGGTATTCCAAAACCTTCATATTCAGAAGGATAAATTAATGAATATGCGTTATTATATAATATATTTAGTTTTTTATTGTCTATACCGATATAGTGAATATATCTTTTTTCGCCGATTTTTTTATTTAAATTGATTGTTTCTTTTAATGACAGTTTACCGCTACCAATAATTACAAAATTAATATTTTTATATATCTGTAAAGCATCAACGACCGTATTGAAATTTTTATATCCTTTTCTTCTTCCAATGAATATAACATAAGGCGTATTTTGAAATAATGTATTATCAGTTTTTACTTTATCAAGAACTTTATAGTCATCTGAAACACAATTATGAACAACATAAACCTTATTTTTTTCGATATCTGGGTACAGGGTCATTAGATCTTTTCTTGTATTCTCAGAAACACAAATAACAGCATCAGCATAAGATACAGCTCTTTTTTTATAGTATTTTTTAAACCATCTTATGAAAACTCTTTTTTCATAAAGTTCATTTATAATATCATGAACGACTACTACGTTTTGAACTTTTTTAGATATGGTGATATTGTAATCACTTGAAAGGCAGACATATCTTGCGTTTAAATAATTATTATTGATTCGTGGTAATAAAGAAAGAATTTTATTATATTTAAATTTTTTTAAAATTAAATTATTAAGGTCTAATGTTTGACGATATACATTGACTTGATTTCCTTCATACTCAACAAATAAACATTTTATATTGTGCTCCAAAATATATTTAATAATTTCAGACCACAGCAGGGATATTCCACCAGCTTTTTGTTGATTAAATACAATATTATCTAATAAAAGATTCATTATTGTTTATCAGATATTGTTTTTTGCATAAAAGAAAGATACCGCCCTGCTATAACTTTAAAATTTAATGTATTTCTAATATTATATGCATTTGTTGCTAATAAATTTCTTAATTTTTCATCATTTATCAGCTCATTTATTTTTAATGCTAAATCATCACTATCTGCAACTTTAAATAATATGCCATTTATTCTATTATTAATAATGTCTTTTGGGCCCGCAATACAATCTGAACTTATACAAGCAAGAGGAACAGACATTGCTTCGATCAATGCATTGGGAAATCCTTCAGAAAGGGAAGGAAGAACAAAAATCTCAGCTTCACTCATTATTTGTGAAAACTCTTTAAGGTGCCCATGAAATTTTACTACTTTACCAGCACACAGATCATTGACCATATTCTCTAAATTCATTCTTTCAGGTCCGTCTCCGATAATATTAAGTTCCCATTCATTTGTATTTAATTTTCCGAAAGCTTCGATTAGATACTTTTGACCTTTTTCCTTCGATAAACGTCCCAAAGTAACAATTGATTTTTTTTTATTTACTTTTTTTGTTTTTATTACGTTTACTGGGTTTGGTATAACTGTTATATTTTTTGGATGTGCACTTTCTTGTATTTTTTCGGCCGCATAAGTAGTTTGAGCAATTACTCCTGCTGCTTTTTTATATATTAATTTTTTGGCAAACGTATTAACTGCACTAAGCTTCATATTTGGACTCATTCTATCTGTAACAAATAGCGATATATTTAATCCCATTGTAGCTATAATAACGTATGAGTTATACCATTCGTTAAAACTTAAGACTACATCTGGATTAATGTTACTAATTGTATTTCGTATATATGGAAGTAGTTTAACTGCATAAATATATTTATTACATCCAGCACGTTCAATTTCAGGAAAATATATTTTTATATCACTATCTAAATCATAAAATTGATCAGTTTTAAATAAAAGAATTATACTTATTATTAGTTTCTGTTTTGTATAATAATTAGCAAGACTTGTATAAGCTCTTTCAATTCCTCCACCATTTAACCCTTGACCAATAATACATATAGACTTTATTTTATTCATATTTATTTAAATAGCAGTTTAACCATCCATTCATAAGGGTTAAAAGCACCTTCGTACCAGTTCATCTCTTTATCCCAATACCCAACGCACGGATCATATACTTCTTTTGCAAAACCATAGCTGATTTCTACAAGCAAAGATTGGCCATTATGATATACATAATCAAAAGCAATGCATTGGGCTTGCAATTTTTCAGTCAACAAAAATGACATTTTAATTGTAGCTTCATTAAAATTCTTTTTTTCATAGACTATATTACCACTACCTGATGCTCTAAAATCATCTTTACGGATCATACGCTTTATTGCAAAAGCTTTATTATCGATTACAATAACTCTTATATCATGGTCATTACAGGCAATAAAATCCTGAAAATAAACATACCCACGCTCCCGTCCAGCGACAATGGAGTATTTTGTTGGATACGCTAACCGGATAAAACCTTTCAAAACATCATACAATTCCGTTTTACCTAATCGGTATTTTCGAATCCTTTCTTTCAAATTTCCTAATGCGTTATATTGACTAAATCCGCTGCCAAATGCTTGATTAATCAGCTTTACTGCTTCAGACTTCGTTTTTACAAGCCTTACGTTCGCAGAACCAGCCCCACCTCGTAGCTTAAAAACTTTTGGAAAGTCGGTTTTTTCTACCCAACCCAAGGCAACTTGTCGATCATAACAAATCCATGTTGGGACCAATGGAGCCCCAATCGCTTCAAGTAGATATTTCTGACCAACCTTGTCATCAAAATGCCACATAGTGTTATAATCCGGGAATACTTTTTTCCCTGCAGCCTGAACAGAATAAAGTAGCTGTTTGGCAAATAACACATCTTTTGAACTTTGATGATTGAAATGCCACATTAAAGCATCACAATCAGCAAGCTGCCGCATAATATCCGACTGGTAGCAGTCTACGACCTTAAACGGAATATTTTTTATTTTACAGCACGCAATCCAGCGATCACTAAAACTGGATGGTGAATGATGTATGGCGATCATTGTATCTGAAACTGTTTCATCCATACTTCAAAGGAAACAGCAATCCAAAGCGCTTCAAGTTCAACACTGCTGATTGCATTAATGTTCTTCACCCAATCATCTACTGGTTTTGATTGAAACATTTCTCGTTGCCTCATACCAGGCAGAATATCGTCATAAAGCCAATTATTGAATTTAGGATCAAGAAAATATGAGCGTAGAGGAATTCCAAAGCCCATTTTTTTTCTGAACGCAAACGATTCACCAAAAATATCTGCCGCAACCGATTTCATGAGGTACTTTGTTTCACAAGCCTTTCCCTGACCAAAGAGCAGGTGCTTTTCTTGAATGCTAAATGCATGATCAACAAGCAGATTGTCGAGAAAAGGCACCCTGTTTTCAATAGAGTGCGCCATTGACATGGTATCCTGTCTTATCAGTAAGTCAGGTAGATAGCTCTTCATTTCATACTTTACCTGACGATCAAACAGTGAACCTGATAGAGTTCTGTATAGCGACCTTCTTTTCTCCATTGCACTTTGGATTGAAAACTCAGGTCTAAGCGATCTGGCCATAAACGGAGTAATATACGCTGAAGCCATCACTGCACGATATGCTATGTCAGTATAACTGCTTAAAAAGGATAATGGATTCCTCCTATGGCGTTTCAACCCTGACAGTATGCTACTAAGCCTATACGGGTGCTTCATGGCAGCAAACCTTTCATACCCCCCGAATACCTCATCAGCTCCTTCCCCACTTAAAAGAACCGTCACATACTTCTTTGACTTTTTTGATAGAAGGTAAATTCCTATGGTATTTGGATGGTTCAACGGTGCGTCAAAATGCCATGCAGCATCTATAAGCGCGTCCATATAAGAACTACCGTCGAGCAAAAACTTGTGTGCCTTAATACCATTAAGGGTTGCTACCTGATCAATATAGTGCTCCTCACTGAAATGCTTTTCATTAAAAATGATAGAAACACTTTCGAGCAAATCATTATGCTTACTCTCCTTAGCCATACAAGTTACCAGCGAGGAATCAATCCCGCCTGATAACTGACACCCAAGCTTAACATCACTCACCAACTGACGCTGGACACTGGCCTGAAGAGCACTTTTAAATTTTTCCTTTTCATTACGGAGGGAATTACCAGAATGAACTTCTCTATGATAGTCATTGACATCAAAATACCTGACTGTTGAGAAACCCTTATCAGAAGAATAGACTGCATAGGTTCCTGGCTCAAGTGGCCTGACTTGTTTAAGCAAGGTATTGTTCAGGGTAGTGCGGAACAACAGGTACTCGTCAAGGAGAAGAGTATTGAGTTCAGGCTTGAACTCTTTCAGTGCAAATAAACTTTTTATCTCGGACGAAAAGGCAAAATAATCCTGCTTTTGAAAAAGGTACATCGGCTTAATGCCAAAGCGATCCCGTGCAAGAAATATTTTGCCTTGTCTAAGGTCAACAATCACAAGCGCAAACATACCGTTCAGCCGCTGCACCATGCCATCAAAACCATATTTGACATACAGGTTAAGCACAATTTCAGTATCCGTTGTGCTTTTCAACCGCACACCATCAGCAATCAACTCATCCTTGAAGTCAAATGCGTTATAGATCTCTCCGTTAAAAGCAAGAATAACCAAGCCATCACCAGAGCACATCGGCTGATGGCCATTTTTAGTTAAATCAAGAATACTAAGCCTGTTAAAACCAAGAACACCATCAAACCTGTTGTCTAACGTTACAGGATCGGTGTTCGATAACTCTTTTGATCGCGCATCACGAAGATGAAACGCCCTTATTCCTGAATCATCAGGTCCACGGTGTTTTTGAAGATTAAGCATTCTGAGTATTGATGCTGAATCTTCAATGTTTTTGCCTGAGGAATGATAATACCCTGCTATTCCGCACATGAAGGCATTATTTTAGTTGCCAAGCAGATGCAGAAGAATATCTCTGTGGGATTCACAACGTATAAGATTAAGTATGAGCCTTCTCTTGCGCTTTGAAAACAGGTCAGGAAGTATTCCTTTGTGATATAAAGGGGATAATAGTTTACCGGAATATGGTTGTAAATACATATCATAAAGCCGCTTTTTTTGCTCACAAAAAAAAATAAATTGTTTTTCAAGCTCAACATCATCCTGAACTAGTTGATTTAATTTCTCAATTTGTTTAAAAAATATATCTTTTTCAGGATCAGACAAAGGTGTTGTACCTTGCTTACCATTACTTTGCTGATGTGGTAATACCTCAAATTCAGTATTATTTTCTGACAGTGTAAATCTAACTGTATAACCATAATTCCAGGGTTGTTTTACTTTTCCCTCCCAATCAAAATTAAAATTTCCAAGCCCATAAAATATAGGCGTATTATGGTAAATTTCATAACCACTGAATGTATGAGTATGATGCATGACTACGGCATTTGCACCAGCATCAGCAAAAAATTGACAGGTTTTTTTTACTCGTGGACTTGGTAACTCATAAAACTCATTGCCTCCATGATAAAGTACTATTACCCAATCTGCTGCATTCTTTGCTTTTACTATATCATTATAATTATCAATGAGGTTAAGCGGGTTAGCTCCAGGATACCCTGTATGAGCACTTGAAAACTCATTTTCAGAGATATTCAGAACTGCAATTTTATTATTTTTAATATCTATAAAAAATGGTTTTCTTGCATCATTTAAATTTATACCAACTCCGACTATATCAATCCCTGCATGCCTGCATATCGAAATCGTTTGTTTTAAACCTTCAGAACCATAGTCCATTATATGATTGTTGGACATAGCTGCCAGATGAACACCAAGATAGTTTAGTGCTTTAATTGATTCTGGATGTGATTTTAAAAGAGGACCTATTTTATTTATCCCTTTTAAATTATCGGTGAATGGGCATTCAAGATCGACAACATTTAAATCATTATCAATAAATTCATGAAGGACATCTTGAAAAACATTTTCACACTGATTATACAAAACAAGTTTTTCTGTTCTATACCTAAGGCATAAATCGCCTGTTACTAAAATTTTTATAGATTCATGCATATGCTTTTGTAATTTTACCATAAGCTATTAAATCACCTAGCGCATCTGAACTTATAAACTCGACATCAGGCCATATTTTTAATATATTTGTCAATAAACTGTTTAATAAGACAAGATTATCAGTTCGGTTTTTTTCAACAATATAACCAATATAATTAATTCGATGTGATGATATAATTGCAGGTTTATTCCATCTAAAAGAGGTAGCGATAGAATTAATTGCATAATCAACAGAATCAATTTTTTTATTTAAAGCCGGCTCAAATACACAGTTTCTTATTAGATAGCGCTGCATTAATGAGTTTTTTTGCCCTGTAAAATGAAATTTATATTTATAATTATTGAAACCGCCATTTGGAACTAATTGTATATAATTTCCTTGGATATATTTAATTCCATATTGAAATAATATTTGTTCAATTTCCGGACTCCATGTATAACATGGTGCTATGAATGACCTGGAAGGATACCCAAATGTCATTTCAAATATTTTTAAACCATCAGTGATTGTCGAGATATGCTTTTTAATATCATTATTATTATCTATATCATAAGCCTCCATATAGCTATAATCACAATTTCCAGAAAAAGTAGTATTATGATTAAAACAAAACATTATATCATCTGATCCTTTTTTAAGGTCAGATAGCCATCTGGTAATGTTAAGATGTTCCCTTCCGTGAAATTGAGGGTAAAATATATTATTGTTTTTACCTTCCTGCCATAAATCGAAAACTTTGTCATGCCTTGGATATTGCTTAAGAGTTTCTTTAACGTGCTCATAATAATAGTTGGAAAATCCTGAATTTTTAATTTTGTTGAAATCAGGATTAGCGACAACACTATTTGCAGTAAATATAGGATGATTATTATAAATATCCTTATAATTATATAGGACTTCATACAAAGCAATCATATCATCGTTACTTTCAAGAGAATCCAGTCGATTAAAATCACTCTGATCTACGCTAAATCCCTTTTTTTGAAGTGCATTAAATACCATTTTTGACGGCATTCTTATTGACCCCCAATCATCCGACTCAATAACAACAATTTTTCTTTTTGTGTGCCAACCGGGAATATTGATAACATTACGGGTAATTAATGATTTAATAGTTTTAAGATTCATTATGAAGTAGCTATCAAATAACCAAGTTCATCAGATGTCATAAACTGAACATCTGGCCAATTTTTTAATATATTTTGCAATAATGCCTTTAAAAGACGAAGACCATTCTCACGATTTGATGGATAAAGTGCACCAATATAATTAACACGGTGAGAGGTAATTATAGCAGGTTTATACCATTTAAAAGCAATTTGAATATCTTTCAAACAGCTATCTACCCAGTCTTTACCCTGTGCATTTGGTTCAAAAAAGCAATTACGAGTCAGATAATACTGGCCATGTTTATTTTTCTGTCCCAGATAATGAAAACGCTTTTTATGATTTCCTTCACCTGACGGTTCATATTGTAAATTATTTGAATACATAAAACGAATACCTCCAATAGCAGCTGTAGCTTCAAGCTGATTATTAAATGGGCCATTTGGAGGTACAAAATAAGAGGCGCGGTAACCAAACAATTGTTCAAACAGGTCTAATCCATCTTTTATGATTTTTGCTTGTTCTGAAAGCTGCTCATGATATTCAAGATCAAAAGCGGCCTGATAAGTAATACCGAATGGATGCTTATTATTAAAACCCCAGCATCCCTCCTCAAATGCAAGCATCGCTTCAAAGTCATTATTAAAAAGAGCTTTCATCCAAACAGCGACATTAAGATGTTCGCGACCGTGAAATTGGGGCACAAAGATGTGATTTTTTATTCCCTCTAACCATAATGGGAATGGATTGTCTAATAAATAATATCGTTTAAGTGTTTTTGTAAAAGGTTCATAATAGTATTTTTTAAAGCCACTTTTTCTAATTTCAACAAAGTCTGGATTAGCTACTACACTTAAAGCTGTTATTACAGGAGTATTATGCTGGACATCATGAAATAATGAAAGAGTTTCGAAAAGTTTGCATAAATCATCTTTTGAGGCTAATGTGTCGTACTGGTTAAATCGAAATGAATCTCCTGACGAATCAAGGCCATAATTATTCATATTAATCAAAGCTATTTTCGAAGGTATTCGAATACTTCCCCAGTCATCAGATTCTATAACTATGATTTTACTTTTTGTAGTATATCCTATAATGTTGCGTATTTGATTGAGCATTGTATTTATCAAATATAGCCTAATGTAGCCAGTGAAAAATAAGATTAAATGCAGAATATTTAATTTCTGCAATTTGAGAAATCAATGTAAATGGAAGAAATAATATGACGTTTAAGTTTTCTGAACCCATTCGAAAAACAATTATAAAATCAATAATAAATATGAAGAACCCAATTAAAGTTATATTGTCAATCTTTAAATATTTGTATTTAGTGTATATTATTAATATATAGGCCAATGCAAATAAATAAAAAAGCGTTTTAAATCTACCTCCTGATGGAATTATAGATACAAAATTTACATAGGACAATAATAGTATAATAAATGAATACAGCCTTTTATCATTTATATCAAATCTTATTTTTTTTTTATTTAACACTATAAATAGTATTACAACAACAAAAAACCAATACATAAAATGATCTATATATACTAATTCAAATCTATGGCCTTCAATATTTAAATTATTTTGTTTGATTTGGTCAGGATTAGCATATAATGAAACATGTTTTTGTATACCAAGCGAAAAATAAGATAATATTGTTTTAATATGATTGAATAAAAAATTTGGTAAAACATATGAAACAGCAAGAAGAGAATAATAAAATATATTATTTGTGCCTATCAGCAAATAAATAATCAACAAAATATTAATAGAAAAATAACTAAAATGAACAAGAAACGCAAATGCAGTTAACGTTAAATATTTATAATTTTTATCTATTATAACAAAATATGCGCCATAAAAAAATATCCATGTCGCAAGCCAAAACCGAATACCATTAATATTAAAAATAGGATTAATTATCAAAAAAAACAATAAAAATAAACGGGTATTAATATTCGGATTATTCGAATATTTGTTATATAATATATTAATGCTCAATACATTAAAAATGCCAAAAAATATTGAATATACTGCAAAAAGAATATGTGCGTTATTGGTTATTCTTGAAATAATAAACGATAATAACGTTACAACTATATCAATAGAAGAACCGTCTTGTGAGTTAAATTGTTTTATAATTTCAAAAAAATTACTTGCGGGTAGCAACGCCATTTGAACAAAAGATTCGGCATATCTTTCTGAGTCGTAATTACGAGCATCATCAAGAATAAATGAATACCCATAAAGTCCAAAAAAAAGAATTAGAAATATCTTTGCAGATTTATACTTAAAATAATTAATTGAATTTATAAAAACAGCAAAAGGCCATATTAAAAATAATAACATATTTGCATAAAAATAATTTTTTTCATTATTTAATGTTTTTTGTTTCTTTACGATTTTTCTCATTTACATAAACCAATAAATGTATTGACGATATTTTTAATATTATATTGTTCTATATTTATTATATTTGTTGAATTTTGATAATTTCCATCAAGAAATTCGTCAATAACTTTAAAATTATTTGCTTCATTTTTTACAGATAATATAGGTCTTTTTGTTAATGCATAATCAATAAGTTTACTTGGTGTCTGGATATCAGTATCATTCTCAAAATTAACTAAAAAATCCATTTGACTTAATATATACAGCAATTCATTTCTTTCTATATAACTCCGAATTTCTATTTTATTAGTATTTATAATACCGAAATTTTTTAACATTTCATGCTGATCTGAATAAATTATAAAATGGTAATTTCGATTAGTGGAATTAAGATATTTTATAAAATTTTTAGGATCCCTTTTGTTTGGTATAAAACTCCCTGAATAACCAAATGTAGGTCTTGAATTATATACTTTTCCTTGATATATTTTAATATTATCAAAACAAAACCCTTGAGGTATAACTTTGATTTTATTTTTGAATTGGGGATAATATCCATTTATGGCATTTTTTGTTGGAACAGATATATAATCGACATTTTTACAAAATAATTTTTCTATAAGCTGGAAATATGGCATTTTTTTAAAATTATTTGTCATGCATCCCATATATGGATCTCCGCAATCAGCCACCCATGTTCCTGCAACTTTTTTTAATTTATTTTTTCCAAATAATGCTACCCCCCAGTGTATTTGATGAGGAACTGCTATCGATATTAATAAGTCATAGCCAAATTCATTTTTAAGAACTTTAATGACTTTTAAAACAAATTCTATATTGGGATAGTCTATTAGTTGTAATAATATCCTATTAATTGCTCTTCTTGCAAATAACCCAATTTTAGTACCTTTTATTTTAATAATTTTTAATTTGAACTTTCCATAATCATTTATAGTTATGTTAAATTCTTTTTCTATTTTATTATAATTATTATGTTCTTTACGAGTATACACAACAACTTCATGGCCTTGTCTTGCAAATTCTTTCGCAAGTTCTGTAGTCCTAAAAGAGCGTGGCGATATATTAGGATAAAATGACGAAGAAAGAATTAAAATTTTTTTTTGCATATTTTTAAATATTTCATATAAAAAATTCCCATATAAAATAGATTTTTCCAATCATCAATACCGCAGTATAGTTACGAGGTATGAGTACATTGTTTATAAATAATTATAAGTTCTTTACGCTATTGATATTTTGGGTATGGTTATATCCAAAATCAAGGCTTGCTGTTATATATATATTTTTTTTCAACTGAGCACAATTATACTTAAACACTTAATAAAATTTAATAAATAAATGCATTATATTGGTATCTGTATTTTGCCTGATATTAATAGTTTAATAATTTTTATTTTTAAATCATTACAATACCTATCGGTATCATTAATACGATCATTGAGTAAAACTTTCTTATTTAACGGTATGGAATATTCAACACTTTTTTTTAAATATTTAATTATTTCTTTTTGTATTATTTCTTTATTAATACAAATTATGCAACTATTTATAAATTCTCTTAAATTTTTAATACTAATAAAATAGTGAACACCTATTTGATTGTTAATTAATTGTGCACCGAAATAAATCACAGGCTTTCCTCTGATTAATGACTCGACACCAACTGTTCCTGTAAGAGATGCCGTAGCTATTGAAGAGTCAATAAGAGAGTATGAGTCAATATCAATATTAACTAAAGACACTCCATCAATGATATTAATATCTTCATAAAATGAGGGATGCCTTTGTGATGGATAACAACGATAAGTAAATGTAGCTGGGTGTTCTTTAACAAATATTTCAATATTTCGAGGTGTTGCAATTCTTAATGTATTAATAGCTATTATTTGCTGAGTAAAACCAAAGGCTTCAGGAAGACTGGTTTGTTCAGGCTGATAATGCATAAAATATATAATATATTTTATGGTTAAATCAGGTATTATAGCGATTTTTTGGTATGTTTTATAACAAATATACTTATTAAATACCAAATCAAGTCTTTTCCAGGAACTTAATAAATCAGCATATAAGTTATAATATTTACTTCCATTTTTTAATATTTTATCTTTTTCGTAATATGGAATTCCAATGGAATATTCAGACTGTGTTCTATATACATAGTCATCAATATACTTATTTTTTTCAATTAAGTTTTCTGAACAGTAACTATTATCAATAATACATATTTTTCTTTCTTTTTTAAACCCCTTTACTAAATAAAAAAAATATGGTAAAGGCCTATCTTCTATTGTTAATACTTTAATACCTAAATATTCGGCAACGTTACATCTTATCCATGCTTTTATTTCATGAGGTATGTTCTTGGAATAAATATAATCAGGCATACATTCACTATAAAAAGATAAATACTCAATAACAATATTAGAAATATTACGATAAAAATTATTTATTCCACTACCGTATTCCTTAAACAATCCATGCCTATCATAGAAAAGTGATGTATTTTCGTCATTTAACACTTTATTTATTAAGCATGAATATTTATCAAGGATTAATAATTTATCAAGATGTATTTCTTTATATGAATTCCTGTACATAAAGATAATATTTTCATAAGTATTATTTGATTTATATTGATTATATTGTTCTTTATTAGTTGTACTCATAATTAAAAAAACATTTTTGCAACAAACTTTGATAAATGATAATATTTCTTTTTGATCATAAGTTTCTATTTGAATCTCAATTTTCATATGATTTATTTTATCAACAGTTATTTGCAAAATACTATATTGTCAAATTATTAACATGAATTAATATTATTTTTATACTTGGTCACGCAAATTATAACCATTTCATGTAACATGAGCCTATTTTATGTTAACATGTGTGCTTTTTAGCAACAATATTCCATGACGCAAATTGATGATTATCTTTTGGTACGTGGCGTTGAAATATTTTTTCTTCCATAAATAATATTTCAAACTTTGAAAACAAATCTCGGAGATGGGGTTCGTCTGAGAAGTGCACATTTCCTACACCTACAAATTGACCTTCAGTATGATTATTTCTGGTATATTCATCGTCAAACTGTTGGCCACCTTTGAAATCTGTATGATTTATTGAGAACCAATCTGTCCCTATAAATCCCCCCCCTGGCTTTAGTGAATCAAATGCTATTTGCAATGCGTTTCTTATTGATTTTGTAGTATTACAAGTTAATGAACCACGATCAATGACTATATCAAAAATATTTTGAAACGGTTGCTCTTGTGAAAAATCACCAACACGAATTTTATCTATCAAATCTGGATAACGTTCATGTAACTGCCTTACAATTGTGGGGCTTCCTTCGATTGCAGAATAGTCCATTCCAAGTGATCGGAAAAATGGTATATTTGCACCCGCACCGCATCCAAGTTCAAGAACTCGAGCTCCCCTCCCTAGAGATATCAATCCTTTGAAGTGCCTGTTAACCAAGCTCACAATATCTGACCATGGCCAAACAGAAAGATGCGTGTTGTTGGCATAGCTTTTTTCCCAATTTTGATCAAACCCCATCAGTTCTCCTTGTTAAAATATTTTGTAAATCTGAACCGCAATTCATCCAGTAATCAATGATGCTCATATATGGAAGGAATTTGCCCCATAACTGAGGGTAAAGCGGATGTTGAAATTCTTGAAACTGAACTGAAATTCCTTTGGTCGCAAACGATGACTCATCAAGATAATCTTTGCCCAAAACACCTGACAAGTAGTTATTTGCTTTGAAATCCATGCATAAATCAAGCACGAGGTTTGATTTCTTGCTAGTTATCGCCAGATCGGATGATCGAACAACTTTAGTCTTGATGTTAAATTCTGTTAACCAGAATTGAAGTTGCTGCCAGCATAATTCTGCAACTGTTTGTTCAGGCACATTGAGTAGTACTTCAAGTTTTGGAAAATACTCTTTAAAAAAAAGAGTTTTCCGATAATTCATTTCAATAGATTTCAAGTGCTTACTACGCCATGGTTGAGAGTTATCAACCATGGTATCTTGAAGCGTCGTGGTGATATGACCTTTAGTCTTGACAGGAATGGTTAGCCATTGGGGGCCTTGTGATGTCTTTATCTTGTTTCGGTTGATAAAACTGTTTTTTTCGAACTGTACTGTATCAAGAAATACAAAAATATCGGCTTTTCTAATTTTATCAAAATATCCCAACCATGGTAAATATGCTGGTTGATGTGCACTGAGAATCATGAATACTCCTTTACAATACTTGCAATTTTCTTAGCAACTTCCGGTTGTAATGACGGATAAGCAGGAAGAGAGACCGTTGTTTTAACCAAAGCGATCGAGAATGGATAGTTTCCTGAGAAATCAAGCAACTCACTCTGTTCGACAGGAATTATTGCGCAAATTCCGTTTTTATTCGACCTCTTAATCATACTTATTGGGTCAGTGCAATGCATTACAACTCGATAATACACTACATCATGAGACTTTGTTGATGTTTTAAGAAGATCAAGACCAGCTTGGTTGTATATGTCAAAAAGTTGCTTGCGTTTTTGGATAAAGTCGGGTAATCGATTGAGCTGCACCCTTCCAATGGCGGCTTGAATGTCTGTCATCTGGAAGTTAAAGCGCAATTTTGAGTCGTCACGACAATCAAATTCCCGATAGTCCCTTATTTTATCGATCAACAATTTATTCTTGCTGATTACAGCTCCACCTTGCCCTCCAGCGGTGATCAATTTGGTTGCGTAGAAGGAACAAACGCCTACCTCTCCACGCAATCCTATCCGTTCCCCAGAATCCTTTGCTCCTAATGATTGGGCGATATCTTCGATCAGCTTAAAGTTTCTCTCAACCGGAACATCAACCGGAATACCAAACATTGAGGGAGCAATGAGAATATCAACTCCATCTCTGCCTGCATTGCTAACATTGATATTCGGACTTCCTTCTGCGCAATCTATATATACTGGTTTTCCCTCAACCATTCCGACAGCATTTCGTAGTGCCGCACAGGAATAAACAGGCAATCCAACACGTTTTTTTTTCCCATCAAGTGCCCACAATGCTAAGTACAGCGCAGCTGATCCACTTGATACAGCCACAGCATGGCCATCAGGAATGTTGAGAAATCGGCATAGTTCATTTTCGAAAGCTTCAACTTCAGGGCCTTGAGCAACCCAATTACTCTGAAGCACTCGAATTGCTGCCGCCTGTTCTTCAGCTCCAAGTGAGGGGAGGTTATGGGGAATCAAGATCTTTCCTTTATTTGCGGCAAGTAATAGCCCGGCTTAAGCACCATAGGGTTACCAATAATCAGAGAATACGGTGGGGCTTCGCACGGGTCCACTATAGTACCGGCAGCAACCACTGAGTGATGACCAATATACGCTCCACCTTTAACAACTGAATGAGAGCCAATAAAAACATGATGCTCGATCGTAATGTCTCGCGACTCTATTTTGTCAGTCAATCCGATACTTTTACGATGTGAATCCGCGCAATTTATAGCGACAAAAGAGGCTATATCACAGTGATCACCAATAACTACTCGAGCACCTTTGGCATTTACTTCCGAAAGCCCACCGATATAAACATTTTCTCCAATCTCAGGTTCTCCATTAATCCAAACAAGTGGATGAAAACGATTTTCCTTGAAATCGGTTAAGCGTGTCAACCAGTCCTGAAGTTCGTCTTGTGTTGGTTTCATGATCGAATATCTTGAAGAGAAAGAAGAGAACCACGCTTGATATCATGAGATGCCTTCACCCCTATGATTTGCTCTATCATAATTGGTGGAATCCCTCCTCCAGGTCTACGGAGTCCTATATTAATCGAGTCAAAAAATTCGCCCTCGATTATATCACGCAATGCGACTACGCTTCGACGTGCCAATTTTCGCATATCATGCTCAGCGCTTGTAGGTCTCACAAATTGACTACCTAACATGCTATCTGCGTGATGGATTGTATCTATCCATTTGGCAAGACCTTCAGGGTCTTCGGCAAACCAGTGATCAGGACCTGGAAAATTATGATCTAAGGTAAAGTGTTTTTCATAGATACGCGCACCTAAGGCAACGGCAAGGGTTGCGGCCAAGGTGCTTTGGGTGTGATCTGAAAAGCCTACAAGCAAACCAGGAAACGCCTGTTGGAGTGTCGTCAACTTCTTGATATTAACGTCCTCTGGTGGAGTAGGATACTGCGAAGTACATAGAAGCAGTGCTGCAGGATAACCATTAAACCAGCCAAGGATTTCGAGTGCCTGGTGGACTTCGGCTAAATCGCTCATGCCACAAGAAACTATAATTGGCAACCCTGTCTCAGCGTAACTTTTTAATAACGGCAGATTGGTAAAATCATCAGAGCCAACCTTTATTGCCGGGACACTTATTTTCAATAAGAGTTCAAGGTCTGTTCGGTTCTGAGGGGTTGAAAAGAAGGTAATACCAACAGTCTGGCAGTGAGCTTTTATTTCGAGCCAATGCTTTTCAGGAAATTCATAACGCCGGAACATTTCGAGCATTGACTCCGTTACTAACTGCCCCTGCGATTGATAGGTAAAGGCCTGGTCCGGGTCGCCACAGAACTCTTCTGCTTTGAATGTCTGGAACTTGACTGCGTCCGCTCCCGCCTCCTTGGCAACTTCAATCATGCGTTTTGCAAGGTCAAGGTAGCCGTTGTGGTTGATGCCGACTTCAGCTATGCAATAGGGTGGGTCATTGGGACCGATACTCCGTCCTGCGATTTGAAATGGTCTGATTTGGTAAGTCATACTGTTAAGTCAATTCATAAATACTATTGCTTATCCAAAAGAATTGCAGCTACTCGTTCAGCACCTTTTGCGTCAACGAGTTTTATGGCTTTTTCGGACATTTCCTCAAGAGTGTTACTTGTAATATTTTTAAGTGCTTTTTCGTAATCAGATGGTTTCAAGGTAGAGTTCCAACCAAGATTATCTATGATTCCTGCTCGACCAAGCGCTTCGGTAATGGGAGCCTGGTTTTCTGCAAGGATTGTAACCAGTGAGGGTACACCAAGCGCACACCGTTCCCAATTACTTGATCCACCACCGCCAATAACAAGATCTGCCTCCGCAATAAGCTTTGGCATGTAATCTATCTGACAGTGATATACCCACTTTAACTGCTGGCATTTATTAATGATTTCCGCATTACTTAAATTTGATAGGCCTACAACAACATCAACATGTTCAACTGGACCAAAACTTTCTATACCATGCATGGCTTTAAGTGTTTCGCCTTGATCATCACCTGTTGTAAAAAAAACAAGTATCCTTTTTAACTTATGCTTCCGCGATTTGAGATGTCCGCGAATCGAACGAAATTCATGCTGGAGCAAAGCATATCGGGGGCCAAGCAGAAGCTTACATGTAACAGGTACCAGTTTTGCATAGCGTTGCTCTCCCTCTGTTGAATAGTTTTGATCGAGCAAAAGATCGCAATCGTGACTACGGCTTGCAAGATCATCAATTACCATCAACTTTTTTACATTCGATCGTACCTGCTGTTCCCATTCAATACCGAGACCGTAATGATCAACCACAAGCCAATCCGGATATCTACCATAAAGAGCTTCAAGGGTTTCTGCTGCATCTTCAGCCTGCGTTACTCCCAGCCATTCGGCATAATCTTCACAATGGGATGACTCGCTTATCGTTGGAGCTGGAAGTACTGTGACTGGTATCGCTTGTTTATGAAGCATGTGAACGATATTTCCCGGATGATCACGAGAAATAAAACTGACCTGTACATCTTGTGCATGCAAAGCTTCTGCCAGAGTCAAACAACGCATGAAGTGACCGGAACCCATACGGAAAGACGAATCAACACGAAAAACAACCTTCATGCGATATGACGGCCTACTATAAACGCTTCAGCTGCATCAACACAAACCGTTGCTCCACGCCAATGCGCAAGGTGCTCAACACCTTGCCTTGAGCGCGGATGGGGCCAGTCACGTAACTCTGAAGCATAAGCTTCCAAAGCTGCCATTTTACAGCTAAGGGTTGCTGAAATATCAACAAACCAGTTTGGGTCAAAAGCTGGTGCGCTGCCAGGAAGTTGCCATTCACTACTGGATGGCACTTCGAAACAAAGAAGAGTTTTGACAGATTGTCCATTTTGTGGTCGGCATGCTGTAACAACAGCTTTATGCATCTGGGAATGATCAATATTCACATCTCCGGCATGATGGGTCAAAACAGTATCTGGCTGATATTCAATAATCAGTGATTCTACAGTTTTGGTAATGTCGAGAAGTGCTACAGTGTCCATCCTGTTGTCAGGGAAGTCTCCAAAAGTCACTGATTTGACTCCTAAAATATCACAGGCTTTTTTTGCTGCCATGCGACGACTATGCAACTCTTTCTGCTGCTGAACTTGTTCGCCTTTTCGTGCAAAGACACCATCCGCAAAAAAAGCGACATGAATGATTGCCCCTTTATTCGCAAGTTTAGCGATTGTACCACCACAACCGAGAACTTCATCATCAGGATGTGCTACGAGGATGAGGATGGACTGACTCAATTGATAGTTTTCGATTTAATTAGTATCTCATGCATAAGTTCAGCTCTCAGCCAGTCATCAGGTGTATCAATGTCCTGAACTCGCCAACTGGGTATTATGACAGGTACGGAATGGTAATCAAATATCCGTATCCCCTTTAACCATGCTGACGGTCGTCCCCAATAAAACTGACCTGCATCGTGCAGAGCTGTAGGTAAATCCTGCGAACGAGATGAGAAGTATTCTGGAAAAAACATTTCGATACCACCTGAAGCTGTTTGTTTGAATGAGCGAAATATTGGCGCAGCGAAATTGGTCACTGAAAATGCATAGGCCCATTCTCCACCTTCAAGAGCATCCAAACCACGTTTAAGATCTGAAACGTGTATAAATGGAGCTGTAGCATAAATACAACATACTGCTTCAACACTAAGTCCATGGTCTAAACACCACTGAATGGCATGCGCAACAACTTCTGTGGTGCCAGCATAGTCATTGGAAAGTTCAGAAGGTCGCATGAATGGAACCTCAGCTCCCCAATGTTTCGCTACTTCGACAATCTCAATGTCATCAGTGGAAACAATGATCCGATCAAACAAGCCTGAGGCCTTAGCAACCTCAATAGACCATGCAATCATCGGCTTACCACAAAACTCATTAATGTTTTTACGCGGGATACGCTTGCTACCTCCTCGAGCTGGAATGATGGCAATGTTCATTAAATGATTGCTTGTCGCAATGAGGCAACCACCTGATATTGTTGTTCTTCTGTCAACACAGCGTAAATTGGCATGCTAATCGCCTCTGAATAATATTGTTCAGCCTCCTGACAATACCCAGCTTTGAACCCCATCTGTTCATAAAATGGTTGGCGATAGACAGGAATGTAATGCAGATTCACAAGTATCCCTGCAGCTCTTAATGCTTCATACACCTGGCGATGTGTCCTGGTTATTTTATCAAGTTTCAATCGAATAACGTAGAGATGATAGCTGGAATAACCATCGGGATGTTGCCATGGTGTAACCACCGGTAGAGCTGATAAATTATAATCATACCTTTTTGCGATATCAAGGCGCTTAGCAACAAAATCAGCAAGCCGATGCATCTGGCTCAAGCCCAATGAGGCTTGGATATCGGTCATGCGATAATTAAACCCAAGTTCTATCTGTTGGTAGTTCCAGAGTTCTTCGGAGTGTCTTGGATGCATATCTTCTGCAACGCTGGTTATGCCATGACTGCGGAGCATTCTCATCAGTTTGACTAATTGATGGTCATTAGTCAGCGCCATTCCACCCTCCCCTGTTGTAATGATTTTGACAGGATGAAAACTAAACACCGTAATGTCACTATAGCGGCAGTTGCCAACTGGTTCGTTATGGTAACGTGCCCCAATAGCATGTGAGGCATCTTCAATGATTTTGAAACCATAGCGCTGACTCAGATTATGGATACCAGCCATATCGCAAGGTTGACCACAGAGATGTACGGGAATAACAACTTTTGGCAAATTGGAGGCTTGCTCTGCTTGTTCAAGTCTCTCTTTTAAGCGATCAACACTCAAATTGTATGTTTTTGGATCAATATCCACAAAATCAATAGTTGCACCACAATATAAAGCGCAGTTGGCACTTGCAACAAATGTTATCGGCGATGTCCAGACGATATCCCCTTTGCCAACACCTAATGCCAAACATGCAATATGCAATGCACTTGTGGCACTGTTAACAGCCACAGCATACCGTGTGCCACAATATTTTGCAACTTCATTTTCAAATGCAGGGACCACGGGGCCTTGTGTTAAAAAATCGGAATGTAACACTTCAACGACGGCATCAATATCAGCCTGGTTAATATCCTGAAGTCCGTATGGGATTGTCGCGCTCATACTTTGCTTATTCTTCCTATGTTTTGGTTGATGTATTTTTGCTATGGGTGCCTAACAAAATCAATACATTGCTCTATCGTAGTCAGAAATGGGGTAATGCGTTTATTGTAGATTGGTAAGAACCCGCTGTATGATTATTTTGGCCTTACTTGTAGTACTATTATTGTGAGAGGCAATATGGCAATATTTCACTTCACCATTTCTGCCTTTCTTTTAGCCTTGCAAGCTTCAATAGCAGTAGAAAAGGAACGAATAGGTTTTAAGAGCTGCTGAAGTTGGCGTTTTTCATATCCACCAACCTTATTAGCCGTCATCCATGACGCAACTACCTCATAATCCTTATTGAAATCAGCCCCAAAACTTTTAAGCACTTCAATTGAAATACTTCTTGGACCAGAAGGTTCAAATAGCAACCATGCAGAAGCAAGCTCTTCAGCTGAAACTTTTTTTAATGCCACCTCAGCAACCTGATTACTGCCTTTGTAACCTCCAATTATCCATGCCTGACTAGTACTATTAGCTCCCAAAGCGTAAAGCATACCCGGTGAACGTCCTGTCAAGTCGATGACAGATGTACCTTCCTTAAATTTAGCTTTTTTTGCTGATTTAATAGCATTATCAATATATTGTCCAGAACTATTAGAAAGAATGAGCGTAGATTTAGATTTTCCTATTACAGTTGAATAACTATTTTGAAACAAAGATTGAGGTTGTCGATATGGTATTGTTAAACCTGTTACCACAATAGCCACTGTTAATAATTGCACTACAACACAGATCGATATTATAGTAATTTTTAGGTGATTCTTATTAACTGACATTACCAAAAGCATTAAAAAAGAAATTAACCAAAAAAAGGCAGCGGCTCTAGCTGCAACCCAATAGTTAAAATCTGTTCCAAATACATAAATATGTGGAAACACAAGAAATAAAATAGGAAGCGCCAACTGCTCTAAAGATATTTCTTTGTGTTTATTAAATAGAATAACAATAACAAAGCATATAGACAAACATGGTAAAGACCAGACCAAGTATTTTTCTACTGATAATAAATATGATTCATCTTTACTTATCCCAAATATTAAAAATAGAAACCCAATAAATATTAAACCAAATACTGCTAATCCGATTATTTTTAAAGCTCTTGATTTAATTAACACTTTTAAATAAAGTAATGTAATAAATATTGCAACACAAGCTAAAGAAAATATTATTTTAGGAATTTTTAACAATTTGACAATAGCCTCTGTAGCAGTATAATTAGCATCAAGTAACCTCATTAATTTAATGCCGTTATCATAACGATTAATGAATGAAAAAACAGAGCCATCTATAACAAAACCACTTATAATTAATAACAACAATGCCGTACATATAGATATACTAAAAAACCTCCAATTTTTATTTCGTGTAAATATTATATACACGCAAATGCCAACAAATAATATTATACCACTAGTAGGTTTACCCATAAATGTCAACCAACCCCCAATACCTATTGCTATCCAACCGAATAAGCTTACTCTTAATTTATCTGAATTAAAATTAAGAAGACCTATTCCTGTGATTAGCAATGCCTGAAATGTTAAACTATTATAGCTTGGTGTAGGCAACCACATGCCATTTAAAAATATAGATACTAATGATATTGTTGCAATTGCTGCGGATATTATTAATCGACTTAATCTATTAATAATATTACTGCAAATGGATTTTAAATAACAACTAATAATTATCCATGCCAAAGTGTAGGTAATTATTATATTTACTTGTCTCAATAAAGCAATATCTTCGCTTACAAGTTTATAAAGTGGATAATATATATATCCAAACATACTAATGACTGGATTAAATATAAATGGATTAGATATTGATACAAGATAATAACCTTCATCTGTAAAATCAATTCCATATCTACTATACAATAACACTAAACCAACTATTATGATAGTAAAAGAAATACAAAAAATATTAATAAAAATATTAATAAATGGCGTATTTATTGCATATTTGTTGATTTTTTTTATTTTCATAGTATTTTTATCATAACCCATCATCTCAATTAATTAGTGCTGGGACTGAAAATATTTAACTTATTATAAATAAATATTTTACAGAGTTATTATAATTGTATTATTTATGTGCTATTGAAATAAATTCCGTTATTTTCAACAAATAATTTGTTCAGTAAGCCCTATTGAAGACTTTCGTTATTGATAGTAAATTATTCATTTTTTCCGATTGAAGCTTCTCCCATCAAGGAGTGGGGTGAAAATAAAAAGAAGTCAGCTTTAACGTCTGCGCACTACAAAGAACAAAGAACTTCCAAAGGGCTTTCGGCTAAACACCAATGACTCTAATCTGCATACTGTTAAAAAAAAACGATTAATCAACGAAGGAGGCATTTTAACATCTGAACGGATTTCAGTTAAAGGATCAACCTTCAGTTTGATCCTTTGAAAAACGCGCACTGACAATATAAGCGGGGAAAGCAAAAAAGGCCAGAAAGCCATATTCAGTACCTCAAATTGAACTGAATCGATCATGCGAGAAAGATCAGATTGAGTGAATCGATTCTTTATTCCAACCGCAAGGTCATGAATACCTGCAAATGAATTCAACGCAGGTAGATTGGTTATAACTAACCCTCCGGGGTTCAATAATGTATAGCAGTTCTCAAAAAAATAACGGCGCGACGTATCATTAAGATAGTAAAGAGTGTCATTACTCACAATAACATCAAAATGTTCGCCCTGAAAATGGCCTGCAAAATCAGCTATATCCATTTGGGATACATCAAATCCATGTCCTAATGAGCATTTAACGGCTGTTTCAGAAAGATCAAATCCTCTCAATAAAGAATAACCATGTTGACGCAGAAACACTAATAACCCTCCTGTACCGCATCCTGCATCGAGAATAGAAATATCCTTATGAGAAAATTGCGCATGGATTGCATCAAAAGTTATTTTATGAAGGGTTTGATACCACCAATGTTCACGCTCATTCTCTGCCATGTAGCGATACTCTTCAACACGTTCAAGCATTTAATTTACCCCACTTATGATCTGTGTATTTTAGATACCATTAACTTAAACACCCAAGATCTTTGAAAAAGAAAACTAATAATAGAAATTACACTAAACGCTATAATTTGCCCATATATCGGAGTAATGAAACAATGTTTTACAATAAATTCCAACAATAAACTATTTACAAAATATAAAAACAAGTATACTGTTACATATTTAATAAAAACAAATTTGGAATTAATTGCACCAGCAAAAGTCCAATAAGAATTAAGAAAATACCCTGTCATAATTCCACAAACATAGTCAATAATAAGAGCATATTGATAATAGACACCTTGCTTAACAAAAAAAATATACAAGACAATTCCAAGACTGGTATTTAAAAAGCCAACTATAGCAAATTTAACAATTTGAAAGCTTTTTTTATACAATATAGTATTATTTGAAATAAAATTTTATTGTGATAATAACTCGAAATAAGCCGAATTATAGATTATTAAATGATTTCTTTTTGATTGTCCATTGAGGACTGTTATTCTCAGTCATATAATTTTTTCCTAAATATTCGCTCATAAGTCCAAGGAATATCAACTGAATGCCAGAAAAGAAAGCTAGTGCTACCATAATTGAAGCCCAACCTTGAGTTATATTTTGGTGAGTGATCTTATCCCATATAATATACACGATACAAAATACACTTATAATGGAAATTAAGGCCCCTATCAACGTAAATATTCTTAATGGTTTAATCGAAAAATTAATGAACATGTTAAGCCATAAAGAGATAAGCTTTTTTATGGTATAGTTGGATTTCCCTATTTCACGACGCTGATGTTTAACCTCAACTGAAGTATAATTGTCAGTTATGCGAAAGATCAATCCATCAATATAAGGGAAAGGCCCCTGATACTTGATAATTTCTTCAACAACATCACGGTGAATAGCTTTAAAGCTAGACAAGTAAAGATTTTTAGGTTTATTTAACAACCATGACGCAATAACGTCATTAAATCGGCTGCCAATGTTACGAAATAAATTGTGCTTTTTCTCTGCATAGAAGGAATAAACTACATCGAAACCACCTTGAACCTCTTTAACTAAAGCAATAATTTCTATGGGAGGGTTCTGAAAATCATCATCAATAATTACAGCACAGTCACCAGTAATATGGTTTAATGCACACATTACAGCGTTATGTTCTCCATAGTTTCGACGCAAAGAAATGAATTTCACTCGATCGTTCCTAAGTGCAAGTTTTTCGCAAATGACCTCGCTTTTGTCTTTACTTGCATCATTGACCAGCACTAGCTCTAGCTCATAACCTGCTAACTCTTGCTCAATAGAAGCTACAAGACTTTCTATTGTTGCCTCAGCGTTATAAACAGGAATACAGATCGAAATTTTCATAATTTGTTGTTATTACTCTAATAAAATTCTATCTGATTAATTCAAATGATTTGGCAGGTTAGTATACTCTTGAACAAGACGACATACATTTTGAACCTGGATATCCGTCAAAAAAGGATGCATGGGAAGGCTCAGGATATTTCCACATAGTTTATCCGTTTCAAACATGCTCATACAAGAAATACGCCCTTGATAAGCTGGTTGCTTATGTACTGGCTGAGGATAATGAATGGCAGTGGAAACAGCATTTGCATCCAGAAATGCTCGAAGATCGTCACATCTATCAGTCCTAACTACATATTGATGATAAACATGATGTGTTCCCAAAGCCTCAAGTGGAACGATTAATCCTTTACCATCTAATAATCTGTTATACTCAGCGGCATGCTTTCTTCGTTGTATATTTTGATGATCTAACAATTTCAAGCGCACACGGAGAATGGCTGCCTGTAGTTCATCCAACCTTGTATTCATTCCTTGCTCTTGACTTATGTAGCGCTCACTCCAACCGTATTGCCGTATTAACTTTGCTTTTTTTACTATATCCTGGTTTTTACTCACCAAAGCCCCTCCATCTCCAAATGCTCCAAGGTTCTTTGTTGGATAAAAACTAAAGGCTCCAATATCTCCCCATGTTCCAACTTTACGACCTTGAATGTGTGCACCATGTGCTTGAGCACAGTCTTCAATTACAAACAGGTTATATCTCTCTGCTATGGACATAATTGAGATCATATCTGCTGGTTGCCCATAAAGATGAACCGGAATTATTGCTTTAATTTTCGGTAATTTATGATCCCCTATGACCTTCGAACGTGCAATTTCAATCGCTTCAAGCAATGCTTGTGGATTCATAGTCATTCGGACAGGATCAATATCTACTAAGACCGGCACGGCTCCAGATAATTCAATTGCTGCAACAGTTGCTACTGCAGTATGAGAGACAGTCAAAACTCCATCCCCTGGACCAATCCCTAATGTTCGCATCGCAAGATGCAGAGCCTCTGTTCCACTTCCAACGCTTACAGCGAAGATATCAGATTGAAGATATCTCGCGAATTCACACTCAAAATCCTCAGTTTCAGGTCCTAAAATGTATGATCCTCGATTCATAACCCGCATAATAGCTTGATCCAATTCCTCTTTTTGGGCCAAATACCCTGCTAGCGGATCCGTCTGTAAAATTCTATTATTCATGCACTACTTGGATTATATATAATGAGCTTTGTGAGAACGAAAAAAATCCAATGTCTGTGTTAACCCTTCTGCCAAAGTAACTGTTGGCTGCCAACCCGTTACTTTACTGATCAAGTCAAAATCAGAATAGTAATCCCCTATATCAATTTTCATTCGTTCAGGGGGATATTCCTTCAATTTATAACATCCCTGACCATTAATATCAATCAACAACTCCGCCAATTGACGTAAACTGACAACAGACTCCCCTCCCAGGTTGAATACTCGACCCCATGTATCATTGTTGATTACGCACAACAGCATAGCTTGAACGACATCATCGACATACGTGAAATCACGTAATTGATCTCCACCCCAAACATCAATTGCTCCGCCCTCAAGAAGTTGCCGAATCCAAACTCCTACAAAAGTCTGACGCGCATCCTTAATCCGCATTCTAGGTCCATAAGTGTTGGTAAGACGCAAAGCACAGGAACGAATACCATAGACATTATTATAAAGAATATGATACCACTCCCCTGCCATTTTATTGATTCCGTTAACATCCACAGGGCGCAAAGGATGTTTCTCATTTACAGGAAGAAAGTCAGGTCGACCATACATTTGACGGGTACTCGCAAAAACCACACGAATATCAGGATTATAGCAGCGACATGCTTCGAGAATGGATAATTGAGATCTACAATTAATATCAAGATCAGTATAAGGATCCTGCATAGAATCAATATGACTGGTTTGGCCTGCCAAGTTAAAAAGTATATCTTTATCCTTAATCAAATGGTTCATACTGTACTGATCTCTTACATCAGAATAATTGATACGTACTTTATCTTCTATTCCATAAATATTAAACAAATTGCCACCATAATTCGGAATGAGGCTATCCACAAGCGTAACATCGGCACCATAATTTACAAGTGAGTATGCAAGATTAGATCCTATGAAGCCTAACCCACCTGTAATTAAAACCTTTGATCCTGAGAAAATATTCATAAAATTTTAACTATTGCCCGAATATAGAAAGCAGTTTGACATATATAGTGTCGACCGTAATACTAAATTCAATCAAATCTTGCCAATATGTTCACGGTTTTCCTGAATCCATGTACGTAAAATATTAACACTCATCCATTCAGTGTTATTGTCGGAACAGTAGATAAAATCCAATGCAACTTTTTTCCCATCGTTTATTCGTATGGAATCCAAACTCCAATTATAGATTGCCGGAAGAATTTTGTAATACTCAGCATATTCATAGGTATGGGGCGCGTCCTCAAAGCTTACCATCTGTTCATGAAGTTTTTCGCCTGGCCGAATACCGATAATATCATAGTGAGCATTGGGTGCAACCGCACGGGCAATATCAAGCAATGTCATTGAAGGTATTTTCTTTACATAGATTTCGCCACCCACCATATCTTCAAATGCATGCCAGACGAGATCAACACCCTGCTCAAGCGTGATCATGAAGCGTGTCATGCGCTCATCGGTAATTGGCAACACACCCTTTTCGGCGAGGGCCATGAAAAATGGAATTACTGACCCGCGTGAGCCCATAACATTACCATAACGTACCACTGCAAAACGTGTATCTGCACCGCCAGAGTATGAGTTTCCAGCGATAAAAAGCTTGTCTGAGGTTAGTTTAGTAGCACCATAAAGATTCACTGGACTGCTGGCTTTGTCAGTCGAAAGCGCCACCACGCGTTTAACTCCTTGGTCTATGCATGCGTCAATAAGATTCATAGCCCCAAAGACGTTGGTCTTGACGCACTCGAAAGGGTTGTATTCTGCCGTTGGCACGATTTTGGTTGCTGCTGCGTGAACAACATAATCAATACCATTTAGTGCACGGGCAAGACGATCTTTATCGCGCACATCACCGATGAAAAATCGCACCCGATCATCATTTTGATAAATTTTGGCCATTTCCCACTGCTTCATCTCGTCACGCGAATAGATGACAAGGCGACGGGGGTTGTACTTGACAAGTGTCTGAGAAACGAATGCGTGGCCAAAGGAACCTGTACCGCCGGTGATGAGGATTGATGAATTAGTAAGCATAGAAAATAGTAATCCTGAGTGACGCTAAGTGCTCAGCACTAAAACCTTAAGAATTGGTGAAATGATTTTAGCGCGTTAGAAATTATATAGTTTTTCCCTTAAAGTTTTCCATAACCATATTTTCCATAACCATATTTTCCATAACCATATCGGTTAGCCTTTCGTGGATCAATAAGTGTAATACCAAGTATGTGGGATCTTAAATAACTATCGGAAGCAAACTCTTGTAATGGCGTTCTATCGGTATAGTATAATTGAGCCGTAAGTAGAATACCTTCAACCGAATGGGCAAGCTGTGCTGCGTCGCTTAAAAAGAGGGGGGGACTGTCAAAAAGCACTCTATCGAAGCGCCCTTTAAGCGACTTGATGAGTTCCTGCATTTTGTTTGAACCGAGTATTTCATTAGGGTTTGGAATCTTATTACCCGCAGTTAGAATAAAAAGATTGTCACTCTGCGTAGGTTTAAAAAAGCTCTCATCAATCTTATGGTACTCGCTGAATAGATAATCAGTCAACCCTTGTTCTCTTGGAATGTTAAATATTTTGTGTTGCGAAGCACGACGTAAATCACAATCAATGATAAGGGTTTTTTTACCATGAAGGGCAAATGCTATACCAAGGTTAGCACAAGTATTTGATTTCCCTTCACTTACAGCAGTACCCGATACTATAATTGTTTGTACATCACCCTCGACCCTGCAATAGTTAAGTGCCGTTCGAAGAGTTCGGAAGCTTTCAGCAAACTCCGAGGACAAACTGTCGGTTATCAGTGGTAGAAACTCTCCATCCACTGTTGAAGCAAAGGATTTTTTGTCTTGTTGTGCAATAAATGGAATTATCGAAAGAATAGTAAACCCGTAATTCTTAAAAAACAACTCATCTTTGATGGTGTCATCAAGCATCTCGGCGATAACAACATAAAGAAAAGCCAGTAACCCGCCGTATACCATCCCCATTATAAGGTTTTTACTTGAACTGGCATTTTCAGGAACAAACGGACTGAATGCAGCACCTATAATGGAAACGCCACCAACTTCTGAACCGATCAGGATACGGCTTTCATCAAGCTTCTCTTTGAGAAATAAATATGTCTTGCCAACAACTTCACGCTCTCTTTGCAATTTTGCGTATTCCTGCTGTTTTTTTGGCAGAAATTTAATCTGCGATTCGTAGTATTTTTTAAGTCGAGTATACTCACTTGCACTGAAATTAAGCAGGTTAAGCTTTCTTTCGATTTGAAGTTTTTCTGATATAAAATCGAAACTATATTTTTGTGATCGTCCTGCATAGCCAATTTCACCGGCAATTTTACTGCGACTGAGTTGTTCATAACGTGCTTTTACAACATCAAGCTGCTGGCGCTTCGCTTTGCACTCAACATTATCTGCACCTTTTTCACTAACAAGCCGAACATACTCAGATTCACGAATCCTGATCTCTTCCAGTATAGCACCAAGTTTTGCCTGTACATTGTGCGCTATACTTTTACTCAGATCTTTATCAGCTTCGGTAAGTTTTTTTTCAATAAAATCAAGACTGTTTTGTTCAATATGGTATTCAGCCTGTATATCATTGTATTTTGCTTCGATCTCAGTGAGTTTGCTGAGCAGTTGGGCGACGTTACCGGTTACCTCATATATTTCATGCTCAGCCATATACTCTGATAACGCTTTATCCGCATTTGCAACCAGTTTTTCCTGATCACGCAACATTTGATCGATAAACCTGTTAGATTGAGAGTACTTTGCTGAATTTCTTTGTATATCACCATCTCTGTATACCCGACACAGGGTATTGGTTAAAAAGACTGCTTCATCCGGAAATGGACTTGCAACTGAAACTTTCAAGATATTTGTTTCAGCAACAGATTGAGCCCTGATAAGAGTGCTCAGCTTAACGGCATATTGACGAATACACGTATTGGATAACACCGATAGATTTTCTGTTGTCTGATTTGCTTCTTTAGGAAGTTTTGCTGGCAATAAGCGCTTAATAAAACCATTTAAATTTGATTGGAACTTTCGTTTTCCAAAAAATTCAAGTGAGTCCCTGCGGCTGCTTTTGAGCATTTCCCTCACAGCAACTTCAGTGATGGGCATAGATTGCAATAATTCAATATCTTTTTTTATGGCTTTATCATCACCTTCGCCACCAGTGCCAAGGAGCGTACTTAGCGGATTTCCGGTATTTGTGTTATTGATCATCAAAATCGACACGGCATGGTATTCAGGAGACTCAGTCTGATGATATAACCACGCAAATGCGAGTGACGATATGATGAGAAAAATAATACCGTATTTTCTTCGAAGACAGGCAGTCAGTATCCCTTTAAGGTCAAATTCGCTGCCCTGAAATTGCTCGTCGTCAAACTGATTTGTCAGGGGAGTTTGATTTTCAATCATTGTGCTGAGTTTTCTCGATTACTACAAATTTTTGATATAGTATATGCCTGCAGCTCCAGTAGAAACAAAGCCAAATATAGTGGCAATTTTTTCGAAGGTTAACCCCTTTCCTGGGATAATGATAGTATCATTTGGCTTTATAATTATAAACGAAGAGCGGTCACCCTTGGCAAAGAACTGCCTTAAATCGACTTCATAGGCCTGAGCACCGTTCTTGTCAGGATGCTTCCTTGCGACAAGAACCTTTTTCTGGTTAGCACTCTCCTTTAAACCGCCGGCAAGGGTAAGAATGGTAGCGAAATCGACATCTTCCTGTACCACTATCTGACCTGGATGGTTAACATCTCCAAGTACATTGACAATCATAAGAATGTTGCCAAAATCGTCGGTAAAGTATGAGTCGTGGATCAAGGGGTAATTTGGACCACTTAGTGGTTTGTAGCCGGCTAACTGATCAGAAGAACCAGGAAAATCACCTCTCGATAAACTGTTCGTTTCGGCCGCTTGGATGTTCTCAAAGGGAAAAAAAAGGAATTGCAGTGAAACCGTAACAAGAGAAACAATTTTTAACCACCGCATAGGTAAATGGATTTTTTTGTTTAAAGCCAAGCTACCCTCAGTTACAGCTGGAGATTGTTTTACATATAAGTTTGAATATAAAATAAGATATAAAATGACTGAGTACAATACTATTTCATTATTTTTAATTCAATAACCGCTCAATTAACATGATGTTAGCACTTGCACCTACAGAAGTTTTCTTGAGTGAGAAATAAGAATGAAAGGAAGGAGTGGGGTCAAAATCATGCCTGGTAGGTCAAATTCCTGGCTATATACCCTAAATAGCCATCTACAACTGAAAGGAAGGAGTGGGGTCAAAATCATGCCTGGTAGGTCAAATTCCTGGCTATATACCCTAAATAGCCATCTACAACAATAAAATTGAAATCATTATTATAGATGGCCCACAAAAAACAGTATGTTACATCTGCTACCGCGAAGTGCCCTTATAATTCAATTACGCGCAGCTTTCTGCAAAACATATTCCGCAGGTGCAGGTGGAGCTACCGCAGCTATTGCTGGAGCTGAAACCGGTGCAGCCGCAGGAGGAGGGGTAACTGGAGGCCTGATAACTGAGTTTATAACAGCATTCGACCCATTGATTGTTGCTCCCTCTACTTGATTAGCAGAAAAAGATAGCGCAACGAAAGTCAGCGCAAATGCCCCGGTTATAATGGTTGTAATATATTTTTTCATTATGTTCATAATATCTTATGGTTCTATAAAGCAATTCCTGTACCTACTCCAATAATGTATCGCACACCATCACCGGAGTATCCTGTTAAATCTACTGCTCCAACGGTTAAGACAATCGGAATGGATTTGGTCAAGAGAAATGTTTTTGATACACCAACATTCAAGTTTACTCCATTCCAGTCTGTTATCAAATTAAACTGGTGAAATAGCTCATAAGCTACATTACCGAATACATAGGTACCACGCTCTCCTTTTCCAGCGAAGATGTCAGCTTGAGTTTTAGCGCTGAAATACCCGGTACCGGCACCTATACTGTAATGAAGTCTTGATGTACCGGTTGTATTGTCAACAAAGGCATCTCCAGGAACTGCCTGACTGTAAACAACGTAATAGCTTCTACCTGTATCACCTCCGGTACTCAGCATAACTTCAGACACACCAACAGCAACTGCTTGCGAAGTGCTGAGATAATGGTTCAACTGGAATGACATTCCCCAGTTATTGAAACTATGCACACTATACTGAGTAAGGTTGGTCTGCAGACCAAAATTGTCAATAGGATTGCCAATGCCTATCCCCACTGCAACTGCACCATCGCCAACACCCGTGGAAAAAGCAGTCCCATGCTTATAAGGAGCACGATTACTAACCGCGGCACCTGCATAAATAGTACCGTATGCTGCCCCCCATGCGACAGGAGTAGTCAAAGACTTGCCATAGTCATTTGGAGCAATCGATGATGACGATGACTGTGTGATAATTGGCGCTTCACCTGCCAGATTGCCCATACCACTTGCGGCTAAAGCTACATTAGAGGCAGTTGACTGTGCTGAAAAAGGCACGTCAGCATGAACATCACCTCCAGCTAAACCTGCCATTAAAACGACTAAGGCTCCAAGATTTTTCTTTGTAATTTTCATGATTATCAGGGAAGAGGGAGATAAAAAAATTTATACCGATAAATTATTACAATTAATAACCTTAAGTCCTACAGTATAATGATTGCATGTCCATCATGTACCATTCCATCAACTAACTATAATGAAAAGTTAAGCATCTTTTTATCATTTTCATAATTTACAGTTTTAACGAAAAATAACCGTGGGAAGTTTCCCTATAATAACCTAATCCTTTCTTTTGCGACAGGGCCTTGCTTTTGCTCATAGCGAGAGCAGAACGAATGGGAAGTTTATGACATATTTGTTTTTTATTTATAATTGAATATATTAAGCACTACTTTTTAATCGTTATTATACATCCACTATACGCAACCGTAAGACATTAACCTATTTTTAAGGAGTATTCGTTTGTTTTGTTAGTTTCAAAGGCCCTTTTACATTCCACCTTATCTGAACACCAGCGCATTATAGCTATTGGTGATATTCACGGCTGCCTCTTTTCCCTTAAAAAACTGATTGAACTTGTTCGTCCGCAACCCGGTGAACAGCTTGTTTTTTTAGGTGATTTGATTGATCGTGGAGATCACTCAAAAGAGGTTGTGGATTATCTGATCGAACTCAGCTTCTCCTATTCATGCCATTTTCTCATGGGAAATCATGAGTTGATGTTTCTGGATTATCTTGAAAACCGCAACTCAGGTGAATGGCTTTCCAACGGCGGAGATGCTACGCTGAAATCCTACACCACGCCAGCAGGTTTTGATGTTCCTCAGGAGCACCTCGAGTTTTTCCGCAGCTGTAAATATTTTATTGAAACGGAACACTTTTTCTTCACTCATGGAGGTCTTGATCCCGAACTCTCGATTAAGGATAACCTTCGTTACTACAAACCTTCAGATTTTTGCTGGCAACGGATGCATATGCAGCTTGATTTTCGTGAAACTCAGCGATACCGATGGAGAAAAACTGTTGTCTGTGCCCACACTGTTGTTGCTCTTCCGGTTTTGCTTGACCAGCTGATTGCCATTGATACTGGATGTGTCTATAATACGAATCCGTTATACGGCAAGTTAACAGCGATAGTTTTACCGGAAAGACGAATTGTTCAAACCAAAAACATAGAGTAACCGACAAGTTAAAACTTCACAGCCATATCTGATCGGTATGGCTTTATTGAGTGGTGCTTTTCAAGATCAATAACACGCTAAAATAGGCTACGTTAATTTCTGACAAGCTCATTAGCTACACCACATTTACTTTTACATTTAAACAATATTTCTATATTATTTCTCACTGCAGGGAACGATATTCTGCGGTTGATTGTTAGGTATTTCTGATGTAGTATTATGTGTACACATAGTTGAGGCTTTGATAATTATAAAACTTTATGGTGATAACGATGAATACACAAACTAAACAAGAGAAAACATCCCCCGTTGATTTTGAACAAGAGATAGAAGCGTTAAAAACAAAGATCGCAAGTCAGGATAAGGAGTTATCAAGAGTTTCGGCTGCAATCTCTGAGAAAACAACCGCGTTGCGCGATCTGCTTGACCAGATTTATGCACTTGAAATTGATCCGGGAGCAAAACGGGTTATGACCAATTCCTGTCTGCGCATGATCGAAACCGAAATTATCGAGAAACGGCTTAACATGGAGTTGACTGAGTCGGATGCAGCTTTCATAGCGAAAATACAGAAAAAACATCCCAACCTCAATCAGCGTGAACTTAAAATATCACTGCTTGTGAAGCTGAACTACGATACAAAAGAGGTTGCCCGTGTAATCGGTATTACAACAAGAGGTATGGAAAGCATACGCTACAGGATGCATCACAAGCTTGGCCTTGGAAAACATGAGTCAATAAAGACCTATGTTTCAGAGCTTGCTGTTTCATAATATTTGCATGGCTATCTACTCCTTCCGATAGAGTTCGGGCAGAAGATTGATAATCAGGAAACAGACTGAACCTCCAAAAATCAAACCGCTAATGCTGAGAAGCGTGCCGTTTTCAAGAAAAAATGCCACTATGATGGCGGTTGCTGAGAGTAAAAGCGCAGTCAACTGCCTGAATGCTTTTTTTCTGGTTACTTCGCCAAGTATTGCGGAAAGGGCTGAATCGCTTCGAAGGGTATCAAGGGAGCTGGAAGGGACAATCGAGGGTATAACGATGTAGATCATACCGATAAATGAACAGGTTATCCAACCGAGCAGGGCAGCATGGGTATGCGCATGATAGATCCACATCCTGTCAATTGGGAGTGGAGGAACTGTACCAAAAGCAATGCCTTTGAGGAAGTAGATATTCATAATGCCGAAGCCGCTTGTGGCAAAGAGAAGGGCGAGGCCGCTGAGGAGAAATGCAAGAGCTGGATGGTGAAAGTTCTTTTTGAAAAAGTTGTAGAGGTAGAGTGCAAAGCTGACAAGGAGAGCGATGACTCCGAAGAGTAGAGTGTGGCTGATGAGCATCATTCCAAGGTAGTTGCCTGTAAGAATCAGTATAAGAAAGAGCAGAACACCGCCGACAAACATATAGAACCAGAGGCTGAAGAGTCGTTTGACCAGCTCCCGTTTTGAAGATTTGCTCCATGCATAGGTATAGAGAAAACCCATGACGCTGATGCTGAGAGGAAAGGAGGAGCCGAGAAAATAGGATGACTGGGTGACAAAAAATGGAATAATCTGTTGATGGGGAAAGGCTTCCTTCAGACCGAGTGTGAAAAGACCAAGGTTGGCATTCAGAAGAAATAAAACATCAAAGATGTAGTAACGAACAGAGACCTCTTTCCATATTTTTGGAATTGAAAGTGTGGTAAAAATCTCCCTGATCGGTCCTGCAACGAGAATCATAAGCAGCAGACCTGTCAATGCCTTGAGGAGCGGCCACTCCATGGCAACGGCCACGGTGATCATGACAAGTGAGAGGATAACCAGGTAGATGTAGCGCAGCTGCTTGTGTGGATCGATTTTAAGTTCGGGATAGATGGCCGCGGTAAGGTAGCGGTTGAGGATGAGAATAGCGAGGTTGCCGAAGCCTATAAAGAAGATATAGGGATGGAGCTTCAGGATAAAATGATTGCCTGTCATAACGCCACTTGCGCCAAAAAAAGAGGCCAAGGTGATGACAATAACTGAGACCAATAGAAAAAGTCGGGCAACGGTACTCAGCTTTCCATCAAAACGGTATTGCTTCATGCTGGTGTCTTGTTTTTATTTTTTTTTATCTCAATGATGGCAACAAGTGAGAGTGCCATCAGAGAAAGATTGAGCGTCAAAGGGTTAAACGGAAGGGTGTACATGGCCGGCTCAAAGAGGGCAACAAAAAGCAGCAGCCCGATCAAGGCCACTATATTGAGCCAGAATACCCAGCTCCACACGGCAAAAAACAAAAGCAGCCCAAAGAGAATCTCCCCTGCTCCAATCCACAGAATAGCCTCACACACCCACTGATAGACAGGAATAACATGTCCGAGAAGATCGACCTCGCCCCGGCTCTGGCATACGAGTTTAGGTACTGCACCCTGATAGATCCATGAGAATGCAAGGGCTGCCCGGCAGAGCAGAAGAGTTGGTGACTGGTTTGATAAAAAACTCATTGACTGTTCTATTGTTACAAATAATTTACTCACTGTATCAAGATACACAGATGAGTATAAAGAGTTAAAAACAATTATCGCACAATTTCCTTAGCCTTTGCCACAGTGCATGGAGGAATACCTCATGGCATCGGGATGCGGCGATCCTCATAAAGCTTTGCCCTTGTGTATAAAGGAAAGCCTTAACCACTGCCGCATAACCTAATAGTTGTTGCCTTTGCCCCGGAGTATGGATGAAAGCCTGTTGCTCAGTTTGTCGAACCAGACGTAGACTACTGGAATAACCAGCAGCGTTAAAAACATGGAGCTTGCAAGACCACCTACCAGGGCAACAGCAAGACCAGACTTCCATTCGGAACCGGAACTCCCGGAAAGCGCAATAGGCAGAAGCCCGAATATCAGGGTCAGGGTGGTCATGAGTATCGGGCGGAGCCGCTCCTTTGCTGCTTCAATGATCGACTCGGTGAGTCCCATTCCCTCAAGACGGAATTTGTTGATGAAATCAACCAGAAGGATTGCGTTTTTACCAACCAGGCCAACAAGCATGATGATGCCGAGAATGGTGAAAATACTGAGTGATTTTCCGGTAAGGGCAAGGGCAAAAAGCGCTCCGATAATCGCAAGCGGAATGGAGAACATCACCACCATTGGCCACACATAGGAGTCGTAAAGCGCAACCATGATAAGGTAGACAAAAATAATGGCAACCATAAAGGCCATAAGAAGGGTTGAAAATGATTCCCCCTGCCGTTTCAGATCCGATTCATAGGCGTAGGTAACAGTTGCTGGCATCAGGCCGCTTTTTTTCATGCCCCTCAATACGCGCTCGATATCCTGCCCGATAGAGCCGACAGGACGACCAATAACCTGTGCCTTGACCCATACTGCATTGTTGCGATCTTTGCGCTGCAGCAATGTATAGCCCCGATCCTGCTGAAAGGTGACAAATTGACCGAGCCTTACCATATCGCCCTGCGGGGTTCGAAAGGTGATGTCGGCAAGGGTGGAGGTGTCGTGTCGGTAGCTACTGTCGAGCATCACCCTGATGTCGAACTCATCGCTTCCATCGCGGTATTTTCCAGCGTCATCTCCGGCATAGGCGGTGCGGAGGGCTGCTCCGACATCTGCAATGGTGAGACCGAAAGAGGCCATTTTTTCACGATCAACAACAATACGCATTTCCGGATTGCCGACACGGGAGGTGAGCTTGACATCTGCTGTGCCTGGAATTGTTTTAATACTGTCACGCAAGGCTTCGGCAACCCGTGTCACCTGACTTCTCAGTGGGCCGCTGAGGATGACGGCAACCGGAGTTTCGTTGGCTGTTCCGAAGATGCCGATAGGATTGATAGTTGCCTTGAGGCCAACAATATCCTTAAGAGTGGTGCGGATTGTCTGCATGACGTCACCTGTTGAACTTGTTCGCTCCTCTTTTGGAGAGAGCCGGACATTAAGTTCGGAAATATTATCGGCACTCTGGTTGAAAAAGCCTTCACTTGAAGCTCCGACGTTAACGAGCAGTTTTTTAACCTCAGGCATTGAGGAGAGACGGTGTTCAACCATCCTGGTAAGACGGTTGGTCTCTTCAAGATTGGTACCTGGTTCCAGCTCCAGCATGACGGAGAACTCGCCACGATCAGATACCTCAATAAACTCCCCTCCTATCTTGCCGAAAACAAGGAGACTGAATGAGGCTGCAAGCAGGAGTATTGCGCTGAAAAAGACTTTGCGGGGGTTATGAAGACTCCATTGCAGGAGATCAAGATAGCTCTGGCGCAGGCGCTGGTAGTTTTGCTCAAAGGCAATGGCAAATTTTTCGAAGGGGTTTTTGCCGGAAAGCTTTTCAACTTTGGAGAAGCGTGAGGCCAGGAGCGGAGTGAGGGTAAAAGAGACAAAGAGGCTGACGAGGGTGGAGATAACCATCACAACGGAAAACTCGCGCAGGATGTTACCGACTATACCGCTGACAAGGGAGAGCGGCAGAAAGACAACCACATCAACGAGGGTAATGGAGAGTGCTGTAAAGCCGATTTCGTTTCTGCCCAAAAGGGCGGCACTGCGAGGCTCTTCACCTCGCTCAAGGTGGCGGTAGATATTTTCAAGCACAACAATGGAGTCGTCGACCAGAACACCGACCACAAGGGAGAGGGAGAGAAGGGTCATGAGGTTGAGTGAGAACCCGAAAAGATACATGCCCGTAAAGGTGGTAATAAGCGAGGTCGGAATTGAGACAAGCACAATGAGGGAGTTGCGCAGACTGTGCAGAAAAAGCATCATGACGAGCGCAACAAGAAGCACGGCAAGCATGAGATCGTGCTGAACGGCGGTAACCGCTTCGAGCGTAAAGGTTGAAGCGTCCTGCGCAATATCAAAGGAGAGGTTGCGATCCTTGTAGAGCTTTTCAAGGCGTGATAGCGTTACCCTTGTGAGACGGCTTACGTCAACCGTATTGGCATCGCTCTGTTTCATGATCATGATACCAACAGCAGCCCTGCCATTTACCCTTGTGAGGGTTGTAATCTCCTTGAACCCATCTTCAACTTCAGCAACATCCCGGAGGGTGACGTTACCTGCGGGTGAAGAACGGAGCACAAGATCCTGCAGCTCTTGAAGGTTGGCAAATTTTCCGGCAAGCCTGACAACAAACTGCCGGTCGCGATCGTCAATCTTCCCGGTCGGGAAATCAAGATTGGCTTTTCCAACCTCTCTGAGCAGATCAGGCAGAGTTAAACTGTAGCCCTGAAGGCGTTGCAGATCGATATTGACCCGAATCTCGCGCTCACGTCCACCAAGCAGGTAGACCTGCCCTACCCCTGCAACACTTGAAAGGAGTGGTTTGATATCATTCTTGAGCATCCGGTAAAAATCTGTATCGGGCAGGGATGAGGTGGCACCGATACGAAGCACAGGAACCTCATCGAGCGCAAAACGGGTAATAACCGGGGGTTTTGCGTCATCGGGAAAGCGGTCGCGCACCTCGTTGATCTTGCGTTGTGCATCCTGCAAGGCCTTTTCGATGTTAGCCGAGTTGGAAAACTCAATGGCAACAATCGAGAGTCCCTCTGTTGAGGTTGAGGTGATCGATGATATTTTTTCAATGGCTGAAACAGCTTCTTCAACCGGTTTGGTCAACGATGTCTCGACCTCGGAGGGCGAAGCGCCGGGATAGCGGATGGAGACCGTAACAACTGGCGGAGTCATTTTTGGCAGCAACTCATACTGCAGCTGGCCATAGCTGAAGAGACCGAGAATGGCAAGCACAGTAAAGATAACAACAACAAGCGTCGGTCGTTTTATGGAGAGCTCGGTTAGCGTCATGGCGTTGCGGAGCCTCTCTTCTGGTCAATGACAAGTACCGCTGAGCCATTGAGAAGCTCTGTCTGGCCGCTCGTCACAACACTCTCGCCAACAGTTAGTCCTTCAAGAACCTCGAGCTCCTTCTGCAGCTCCATACCGGCAACAAAGGGCTTTAAAAAAGCATGACCGTTACGTACCACAAAAACTTCGGGTTTTCTTATCCCTGAAACAAGTGCAATACGGGGGACAAGGATTGCCTCCCGGCTGCCTTCGCCCGTGGTGACTACCCGGGCAAACATCCCGGATCTGAAGGCGGTCTTCAGGGGGTTCTGCAGAAGCACCTCCACACGGCTTGTGTGGTCACGGCCAGACTTCTCGCTGACCGCGCTCACCCTGCCACTGAATCGATGAGATGGATAGAGATCGCTGGTAACGGAAAGAGTTGTGCCCTGCACAAATTTTTTGATCTCACGCTCAGGCACAAAAATTATGATTTTTACCTTCGTCATATCAATGATATGTGCAACCTTCAACCCTTCATGAACCAGTTCCCCCTGTTCGACAAAGCGGGAGGTAACCATTCCCGAAAAAGGAGCCTTGATTTTGGTATCGTTGTATTTGCGACTGGCCGCAACAAATTCGGCCTCGGCCTCTTCGTGCTGAAGCCGCACGGCCTCAAAAGCTGAAAGCGCCACAGCACCTTCACTGTAGAGTGTTTTGTAACGCTCAACATCCCGTTTTGTCTGCCGGTAATGAGCATCTGCCTTTCTTTGCCGTGAGGCTGCAACTTCATCATCAATCACAAACAATGCCTCTCCGGCCTTTTTATGTGCTCCCGGTTCAGCCGATACCCTCCGTACCTGACCGCCTGACTCTGAAAAAATGTCAGCCTCCCTGAAAGCCTCAACGGTGCCAACAGTAGAGAAGCTGTCGCGCAGTGCTGCTTTTGAGACCGGGGCAACCGAGACCGGAATAAGATCGATCGGCTTTGGTTGCAGAGTTTTGTGAGGTTCACGATGCTGAACAACCCAGAAAAGAGCAAGGATCAGCATCATCAAGAGCATAACTGAAGCGAGCTTGTTTTCTTTAAGCTTTGCGGCTATTGTTCGGGCGATCTTCATGAGCAAGAGTTCAATGGAGTGGTCAGCGGAAAAAACAGGTCAAAAGAAAAGCGAACCGAGGCCCGCCTTTCTTTATCGGTAGACGAGAGGAAGCATCTCAGCAGAAGTGGCTTGCAATGGAACATGATATGTCGGCAGAAGCCTTGACATGCTCAATAATAGAGAGAATACCTGTCAAATTTATAATGTTCTGATCGTTAACCGATGTTTTGATCTTTGCTACCGCTGTGTCATAGAGACCCTGGATCTCAGTCATCATAACCAGCGTCTCACTTGCATGTTTGGAGTTGCCGCTCACAAAAGCCTCTACAGCTTTTTTGATCATCTCTGCAGTAATGTCGCCCAGAGGTTTCAATCCATACTCGTCCTTATGCAGTTCCTGCACATTGGCAAACTTGACATACTCTGCCTTGTCGGCTATGTTCAGTGCCAGCTGCGCAAGTCTTTCAAGCTCACGAAGAATCATCCTGGCCTGCTTGATTGCTTTGAGATCCTCCGCGCCGAGATTCTGGAAAGTGAGGTAGGCAAGAGTAAGATATTCAACCTCGAACTTCCCTTTCCGGATATATGCCTCATCAAACTTGAAAGCTGAAGAGGCTAACTCAATATTACCCTTTGTTGAGGCCCGGATGCTGAGCATCAGGTTATTTTCAACATTGGATGAAAGTTTGGTAAGCTTCTGCTTGAGTGACTCAAGCTGAACATAGACCGTACCCTGAGGTTTTATGGAAAGCCCAAATTTCAGAGGATCAATCTTGATGGTAAATGCTTGCGGAGTTTCTGCTGTTTTCGGAGAGTCTCCGAAAAGTTTGCCTAACAGGTTAGCCATAGGGTTAAACACCATGCTTATGTTAAAAAAAATACAAAGTGTTACTAATTTAGCAGTCATGCAAGGTTAAATGCAAGAAAAAATTAATCATTCATGGAAACACCATCTCAACGGTTGATAAAACCCAGTTCACTGATCATCTTTTTCCCATCCGCTGTATGAGGAATATCAATAAACTGCTTGACTGCGCCTACGGGTTGGCCATTGGTATAAAAGAAGAGGGGTCTCGTTACGGTATAGGTGCCATTAGTCACTGTTTTAACGGTTGGAAGAACACCGTTAACCGCAATAGCTTTTACTGAAGAATCCACAAATCCCAGACCGAGAAAACCAATTGCTGAATAAGTGCTGCTCACTCTGCTCTTCACCGCCCCATTGCTCGACTGTGTTTCAGCATTCCCTGTAATCTGCACGCCTTTGCCGACAACCAGCTCCCTGAACGAGTCCTGGGTACCACTGTTGGATTCGCGCTGGATAACAACAATGCGGGCATTTGCTCCCCCTACCTCTTTCCAGTTGGTAATGGTACCGCGGTAGATAGCGCTGATCTGTGCTTTTGAAAGTGAACGTATCGGATTTCCCGGATGAACCACCATGGAAAGACCATCAAGAGCAATAACATGAGCAACAGGATTTACTCCTTTTGTCTTTGCCGCAGCTATCTCCTCAGCTTTCATGGCACGCGACATTGCAGCAATAGTACAGCTATTGTTGATAAGGCTTTTAGCGCCGTTTCCGCTTCCCGACTCGCTCACAGTAACTGGAATACCATATTTTTTTGTAAACCAGGAAGCAAAAGATTTGGCAAGAGGACCAACCGTGGTAGAACCATCCAGTACAATAGGCCTACCCACAGCATCTGCTCGTCCTGAAACAGCAAAAACAACAACAGCAATAAACAGCAAGAGTTTTTTTATCATAATCCCTTAATAAATAGTTTAATTAAGCGCACAGGGATATTATCCCTGTGGATACCTGTACACAGGTAAATAATTGACGATTTGAATATACACTTATGCAGAGAGATTTTTATGACAATATCGGTTGAACTCCCCCGAACCCACACCAGTTATAATCCGGAAAACACTCGCATGACCTTCAAAGCTGTGATCTTCGATCTCGATGGTACCCTTCTTGACACCCTTCAGGATATTGTCAATACCCTTAATACCGTTCTTGCACGGCATGATTTTCCAGTACACACCTTCGATGAGTGCAGGTTTCTTGTGGGGCATGGCATGAGAGAGCTGATCCGGAAAGCACTGCCGGAAGGAGCGGGCAGTGAGGACACAATCGACCTTCTGCTCAAAGAGCTTATGGTCGTGTATGCCGATAACTGGAACCTGCATTCTCGTCCATATCCCGGCATCGCTGCCCTGCTTGATGCCATTGAAGAGCGAGGCATAAAAATGGCGATCCTTTCAAACAAGGCCGATCACTTTACCCGTCTTTGCGCAGAGTCACTGCTTGACTCCTGGAATTTCGATGTAGTCATGGGCCATCACAACGGCATTGCGCACAAACCCGATCCTGAGGGAGCACTGCTTGTCGCCACAATGCTTGGTGAAGATCCCGCGTCAATCCTTTATGTCGGAGACAGCGGCATTGACATGCTCACCGCATCAAGGGCCGGAATGTATCCGCTCGGCGTTCTCTGGGGATTCAGGCCAAAAAACGAACTGCTTGAATTCGGCGCAAAAAGAGTGGTGCAACACCCTGAAGAAATTATCAGCATACTGGAATAGAATGCCGACATGTAACATATTATTGAAGATTTCGTATACTTAGGGATTAGGAAAATACTGATCTACCTTTTATAATATCTTCATACTGCAACGTAAAAACTGGAGAACTTGCATATGAAGACATCTGTAATGAATCGCAACGGCATAAATCCTGAGATAGCAGGGCTGATTACTCGACTGGTTACCTTAATTCCGTGGCCAGTTCGACGCCAAGCAATGGGAGATGTTGCGCTAACCATATTGGACGGTAAGCCACGGGTTGCCGAAAATGCATTTGGCTGGAGTCGCTCAGCGGTGGCTTTAGGCATAAAGGAATTTGAAAGT